>Ga0206917_1002_pt1 | contig 95653 bp, 92 predicted proteins | sample Alteio_BWOrgHeat_68_FD_152931 | JGI IMG/M metagenome (GOLD analysis project Ga0206917, IMG submission 152931) | Enriched cells from forest soil in Barre Woods Harvard Forest LTER site, Petersham, Massachusetts, United States -... | ecosystem: Environmental > Terrestrial > Soil > Temperate forest >...
TTTTGCCGCGAGCTTGGCGACCGAACCGTAAAGCCCTCTCCGTCCATCGAACATCCTGAACCGGTTCACGCAACAACATAGCAAAGCCTCCATAAAAGCGGGCCTCTAAGCGACGCCCTGGGATTCATTGCCAAACGGCACAATTAGCATGAACCGCTGGCTCTCTTGGTCAGAAAGTTTATAGTACACGTGGCTAGCGGCTCGATCCGGCGCATGATTTTGCCAGACGTCGACAACCTCGCGCGGGACACCGGCGTGAATGCCGATCGTTTTGAATGAGCTGCGTAAGCTGTGGAAGGTAAAGCCGCCGACCCTCCCTGCGGGCATGTCTAGCTTCTTGAGCAGCTTGATCAAATCTTCGTTCACATGCTTAGGGTTGATGTGGTGGCCACCACTTGGGAACTTGCGACTTGGTTCGGCCGTAAAGAACAACCCCTCTTTGCCGTGAGGCACACGCTTTAGAATTGACCGCAAGCGCGAGTGAAGCGGTACTTTCCATGACTGGCCGCTCTTTGTTTCCAAGCCTGGCCTCGAGACAATATTCAACCAGCCGTTTTCGAAGTCGACGTCCTCAACCCGTAAACGCGCAATCTCGCCGATCCGGACCCCCGCGAAGGCGCCCACCGCGATGATCGCGCGACGCGCCGGCGTGGCAGCCTTGAGGATCATATTGATCTGCTCCAAAGTTGGGCCGCCGCGCGACTTCGCTTGTGGGCGTTTATATTTCTCGTCCGCGAGCGGATTCTGGAGAACGAAACCACGCTTAAGACACCAGGCAAAAAATCGTTTCAGCGCCCCGCCCTCGTTGGACATGCTCCGGGCCGACAGCGCGGGTTTACGAAACGCTCGATACTTGTCGACTAGCGACAAATCGACGTCGCCAATTTGATCCACGCCCTGCTCTGCTGCGTATTCCGCGAACGTTCGAAAAATCCCCTCGTATTTCGTCAGCGTTTTTCGGCGACGGCCTTCGGTTTTGAGATAATTGATAAAGTCGGCAGCCGCCTCGGTGATTGATGCCTTGGCGACCTCCTTCGCTGGCTTGGTAGTTTTATGCACCAGAATTCCGTTCTCAAGTTCGTACTCCAGCTCCATTGCCTTTCGCATCGCCTCCTTTTTGACCGTGGTCTTCAGCGACCTTCGGCAATGCTGCCCCGCCTGATGAAAGTCGGCGACATAGATGCTGTTCTTACCCCGGGGTGAGATCGTCACTCGTAGACCCACACGCGTTCTGTCATTGTTAGTGCTCTTAATCATTGCCACTGCGGACCGTTGAAAATGCGATCGAGCGCTTTGTCGCGCCAAATCAGGTTGTGTTTACCTCTCTTTCGAAAACAGCCGTCCAGCCGACCGTCCGCGATCCATACGTAAATGGTTTTCACCTTCAGGCCTAGCAAATTTGCGAGCCCTGCCGGGGACAAGATCGCGTTATCCTTGTCGGGAAAGTGCGCCTCCAGTTCGGCGCGTGAAATTATCTGAGCCATATCGGGTCCTTGCTTCTCGCGAAGCGGCGGGCGCTTTTGCCCGCGCGATATGACTACGATGAGCGATTTTAGATAAAAAAGATGGGGCGCATCGTGTAAACGATGCGCCCCAATTTCTTCCAGTTCTGCAGGAATAGAAGGCTACTGCCGACGGAGCAGCGATTTGATCGAGCCGCGCCGCAGGGCCTTTAGAGATTTTCGCAGTACTCCGATGCGGTCGGTGCTGATCTGCAAGATGTCGGCGAGCACGGCCTCCATTTTGGTGACGAAGCCGTGCACGCGATCCATTCGGGAATAACGCGAAGAAAGGACGCGTTCCCAATGATCCAACTCGAACATGTGCGCGTATGTGTCCCATTTCCCAGGATCTACGACGCCATGATATTTAGCTGCCCTTAGTTCGTGAAACATCTCCGTCGTAGCACCTACCCCGTCTTGTCCTAAAACGCTGAAATGCCATGGGATCGAAACTCCCATATGTCCTTGTTCGCGCAGCGCCGCTGGAACTGCGGTGGGGATCAGTTGTGGCAGCCGTACAGCAGGTAAATGCCACGTGGTTAATCCCAATAAATCCCAGCGACCACAGAGCTCATCTACCGCGACGAAGAACTCAACAAGTTGTCGCATGGCCTTGGTGGATTGTCGGACAGCAGGCTTTGGAAAATTTGGCGACGCGATTAGGGGTAAGCTTGGCCGCGTTTCAGCCGGCAGCGATCGCCATTGTGCGCGCAACTTATCGCGTGACGCGAGAAATTTAGGATTCGAAATAACTCGACCTACCGACGCGTTTAAACGCCGGCTGTAATTGTTCGGTTTACCGTAGAGAATCGCAGCGCCAACGATTTCGTCCACTGCCTCTTCAAGCTCGATATGCGGCAAAAACCTAGGCTGTCGTTGCGTCAAAAACGGATAGCGCAAGAGTTTGCCGTCATATATGCCGACCGCGCAATGGCGGTAGCAGATCCGTGATAGCTCGGTTTCAGTTTCGCGAAAGTCTGGACTAGTCTTAAACAGATCCATGCATGCGTTTACATGAGCAAGTGGCAGGTCGTGCAAGACACCGTCTACGTCTAGTCGATCCGCGACCCAACTCGAATTCACATCAAGAAAATCACGCAGCCCTTTGGCCGACGGAGACCGATAGAATTCAGCGGATTTAGGCATCTTTGCCATAGTGAACCTAACAATTCGATTCGTTGACCGCGATTCGCCAACACGCGCGCTCACTTTTCGTGTCTCTCAAGATTTCGCACAGGTTAATACGCTATCCTGGGGATAATAACTCCTACCATACCGGGAGAGCTGAAGTCACGGGAATCCCCGCTCGCATACCACTGGAAATATAGTCTCGCGAGACGCCGGTTCACTGACTTATGTGGGAAATGAACAGCTAGCTTCGGCCGGCCGAATCGACGTAAGCAATTTACAGTGTCGTTCTCCTCGAATGTCGGGCAATGCACCGGGGGCGGTTGGTGCATCACCGCCACCGAAGCTCGGACTTTGGGCACGCTCTATTTATCATATTGGGCATTTTTCTGGCCTTCATATAAGTTGTATTTTGCAAATAGCGAAATGCCCCGATGTCGAACACCATTATCCATCCTAATAGTCCCTGCTCCGGGCTAGGTATTTGAAGGTTTGTTCAATTGGTTGGCGAACCAACGAGTAGCATCGCGACGATGGGTGGAAGCTGCGGCACAAAGAGGTAAGCGCCCTCACCTACTTATGACACAAATCGGCGCAAAATTTAGCACTCTTATGCTACGCGAAAGAGGGCATTTATGGCTTAATGCAGAATTTACCCGCGCTTCTTATTACAAGGTGATTGCATGATCCCGAATCGAAACGTATTGCGACTTATCAGGCTTCGCATACCTCGCGCATATCAGGGGTATATCGCGAAAGGACGAATGGCAAGCCATCGCATCGCTAGGCACGCCGCCCACCACCGCATGCCGTAGTCATGCGATATGCCATTCCAGCATTGGTGGACTAGCCATTACCGTTGTAGTTGTTCTTCCAGCTGAACAAGGCGGGTAGTAAATGGCATGGTGCGCCACCGAACGCCACCCACCAACGGCACGGCCATACGTCAATTGACCTTCTCGCACCCTGCACCCACACCTACATTGGAATGGCCCAAAATCCCGGTGTTTTGGCGATTTTCCACCGCCGAAAGGCCGCGTCTCGCGTTCCCTCGCGCTGTTTTCGACTCGACTTTGGCGAGCGGTGAGAGTGGCTATAACCCTTTACCGGGCAATGTCCTAAGCTGGCGCAATCGGGGATTGGCAACATGTCGCGTGCGCGTCCCAATCTGCCCGAACAGTGTTATTATTGGGGCAATGATGTACCAACCTGTTTTTGCCACTGGCGCAATTCGGCGGTCGCGGCGTCAGAGCCAGCCCACCGTGGCCCACCGCATTGATCGTCACGGTGGCGGTTGTGGCTTTGCTTTTCGTTGTCGCCGTCGTGTATCGACTGGTTCGCAACCCACCTCGATACCGATTACGGACGTTGCTTGTGGTCACGACGGTTTTTAGCCATCGTTTTAGGGCTAGTCGGTTACTGCATCCAAAGCGCGCCCCGTTGGAAGGAAGAATTGGCGCTCGCCAGCGCCGCCCGCGCCCGTGCCTATGCGGAAGACGACAGGCGACAAGCACGCCTGCACTGCGATGCAGCGCTCTCCCCATTCGACGACAAGATCAACGCCCTAGTCGCCAACTTTGCCGGTTCGCTTTGGCGTCGCGCCGAGCGCACTGAACACTTCGACTAAGTAATCCTCCCATGCGTCATCGCGCAATGAGCGCCATTCGCGGTTGAGCAGCGCTGCGCGGCGCCATTCAACGGATTTAATAATCTCGGCACGTTCTTTCGATGGCGATTCGAGCCGTGTCCTAGTGGCAACCAGCTCGTGAGAAAGGTTGATTAATCGACCGTCAAAGTCGTGCTGAATCAGTTCGGCTTCGCCCGTCACAGTCGGCAGCGCTGAATCGCTCGGGTAATGGAACAATACGCCGACGACGCACGCGGCGGCTATTGCTCCGACAATCGACAGATAGAAGCTCGTCATTCCGGATAGCGAAAGCAAATCGAGAATGACAAAGCAGAATACGCCCGCGGCGTCGGCGCTCACCATCAATAAGCCAGGCTGCCGGAGGCCGTAGCTTTCGGAAGGCACGCGCAGTCGGCGAGCAAGTCGTAAGTAGCGCAGCCTCCATCGCGCGTTATCGGCCGTCTTAGCAAAAGTCGGTCGCTGCTTTTCAAGCGAGCTGATCCTTTCCAGGCACCCGCTAGTGCCGTTTTCGATAGTAGCAAAGCGCGCGTTGTAATTCTCGTAGACCGACATTTCGCTGAGATACTGCCGGATGAAATATTGCGAAACTGTCTAAAGCCGCATGGCTTCACTATCGACCACCCTCACCGTGCGCGTTTTCTGCGGCGTGTGAGTTCGCAGCACTGGTTTTATTCAATTCCGATCCTTTGCGATCGGTCGATCGACTTATCGACACCAGTGCGAAGGCGACAAGCACTATCAAAGCGCAAATACCAGCGGCGCGAAGAGCCGTCGTTTGCATCGACTGAACTCTGACGGTAGCGCGCATCTAGTTAGTGCCTCATCGCAAGGAAGATAGCAACGACCCCGATAATGGCAGCAACGACCATGATGACCGTGTAGTTGCTCTTTCGCACTTCGAAGTTCCAGCTTCCACTGGCTGTCCGGCCTTCATAATTACCGGTGACATCCATTCCGGTTCGCCCAAGCTCGCGCACATGCTCGACCGATCCCTGGATTTCGTGCTCAAAGTTTCTGTACGCCTGTTGTGCTTCAGCGGCTTTGGTTTCAATTTCAATTTTCTTTTGAAGCGCAGTCTCCATTAGCTCATGCTGCTTTTCGACTGGTAAGCTATTAAACGCATGATCGAGCACGCTGCTCCCGCGAGGCAGTGTGGCAGGGGTCTGATTCCGGCTTGGCGCCAAATCAGTGCGTTCCGAGCGGTTTGCCGACTCGGTTGTAAGGTCCGTTTTCTTAGACTCGCTATTCGAACGGCCGGCATTATTAGTGGGTTCATTCATAGAAGTCATGATAGCAACCGCCATTCGCTACATTCAACCATTTGGCACAATAAATTCGCTTTTGCAATTCGGGCAGCTTTCAGCTTTGCCGGCATCACTTAAAGGGCTTACCAGACGGTCTCCACACAGCGGGCAATCGTAGTGGACCTTATGGCCACCCCAAAGCCCTTTGCGGACTTCCACGTGTAAGTTTGCCCGTGTTTTTTTGAGGTCACCGTCTGTGTACACGTAAGCGAGCCCGCATCGGTGGCAAGTTATCTTGGCTGATGCACACTCCACTGGCTCATCACGATAGGCCTTAAGCGTCGTTTCAAGTTCCGCGCCGCACCCAGGGTTTTTGCAGATTATCGTAAGCCTGCGCCGGGAGCCACCAACCTCGCTCGGCAGAAGCGGAACGAATTTGCGCAAATCAAACGGGGCTCTTGTGATCGTGACGTTGATCTTGCCCTGCGGCAACTCGATCGTGTGGTTGAACGATGAAACACCTCCCTCCGCCGTCAATGTTCGCGTAATCCGAATATATTCACGGTTGAGATACAGGGTGCGAACCGCCGCCTCATCTACTTCGATGGCAGCGAGCAAATCCTGCGCAGCCTTGCCCGAGCTGTTCGTCAGCCATTTCAGCTTTTCCAAAACGGCTTCCGGGAACTCAAACTGATTGCTGTAATCAACGAGCCCCGCAACAACGGGCGGCAGCTTTCTGAACCAATCCGTCGTGTGGCACTTCAAATCGATGATCTGATAGCGGACATACATCGACCGTACTTTTTTAACTAGGGCAAGCACCGCATCGGCGTCTAACACTAAAGGAACTAGGTTCAGAAGGCGCGCTATCACCACGCCGCTCATTTTAATTTCGCCTGATTGCCACCGAGGATAAGTGTTCTTTGCATAAATTACTTTGCTGATGCCGTAGAGTTGCCCATACTGCAGGAACACTTTCGTCAGTTTGTTGGCTGGCAACTCCAGAAAGATTCTCCTGATGTCCTCATCAATCCCTGCTATGAGACCAGATAGTGCCCCCCGTTCCGCCTTTGTTTTATAGTTACCTTCGTCCTCAACTAGATCTGCGATGTCAATTAACTTGGTGAGTCCGAACTGCGTAGGGTCAGGTTCCATCGCCGATTGCACTCACTTTTGCGACTGAATTTGCGGACTACTCGTAGTGTTACTGTGCGGTTCATGGTGGTCAATCGAAACTGTGTGATTTGCGGCGTCATGCTGTCGACTCGCATGATCAAGCCGTCATCGGTTAAACCGGCAAGGACGTGCAATTCACCTTTTTAGGAGGCTAAATGGCATTACAAGTTATTGACCACAAGCGGATAAGCTTGCGCGAGCAGCCGGGATTTACTGAAAAATGGCTGCTGGATCGGATTGCTGAGAGCCCAATAATTTTGGGGCTAGGCGATGTTGAGATTTTGGTTGTTGAGAAAAAGCAGTCGAGTGGCGGGCGCCTCGACTTGTTGCTGCACAACGAACAACTTGAGAGACGCTACGAAGTCGAACTAATGCTCGGCGCCACGGACGCAAGCCATATTATTCGTACAATTGAATACTGGGACCTAGAGCGGCGTCGATACCCTGCATACGAACATGTTGCCGTAATTGTTGCTGAGGATGTGACGACGAGATTCTTGAACGTGATGAGTTTGTTCGCGGGAAGTATACCGCTAATCGCTATTCAGTTATCGGCGCTAGAAGTCGAGGGCAAGGTTTTGTTACATTTTGTTCGCGTCCTAGATCAGACTCGACTGCGAACCGATGATGCCTACGAAGCAACGGCGAGTGGTTCCAACACGCCCGATACCGACCGTACTTATTGGCAGTCAAACGTTGGAACTCAAATATTGGAACTCTGCGACCGAGTGCTTGGGATCGCAAATGAAGTCTCGGCTACCCCGTTGGAACTGAAGTACAAAAAGAGGCATATCGGATTGTGCGTCGGTGGCTCCTTCTTCAATATTGGCGCGTTGGTGCCCCAAAAGCAGGAGGTCCAAGTGCGTTTTCCTACCACGTCCTTTGATAATGTAGAGAACTGGGCAGAGCGATTGACTGCAGACGGGTTCACCGTGGCCGTCAAATCCAATTGGATTGGCGTGTATGTGCGGCCAAGCGACTTGGAACAGAAAGCGAAATCAATCATAGACTTTGTTCATGCCGGCATACGCGGGTATCAAGCGGAGTAGTGGCGCATATAGCGCGCCAAAATATTGCATGAAGCGTAACAGACTGCTAATTTGGTTAGTTCCACTGGTCGCCGCCGTTTGCCCGGCGCGTCTTTTCGCCTGGAACTCGCTTGGGCACGAAATCGTTGCGGAGATTGCATGGCGCCAACTCGATCCGAAGATTCAGCAGAGCGCTGTAGAAACGCTGCGTCGGCACCCGCGGTTCGACAACGATTTTGCTTCGAAAATGGAAGACGCCGGTAGCGATAAAGAAACTCAGGATCGCTGGATATTTCAACACGCCGCAACATGGCCGGATCAGATTCGCAAAAACAAAGAGTACGATCGGCCGTCGTGGCACTACATTGACCTGCCGATCTTCCTCGATCAGGGCGAAAGAGTGGATCTTGGCAAATTGCCTGTTAACATATTGGCCGACTATCCGACGAAGCTTCCGATCGACAAGTACAACATTTTGCAGGCGATGGCTCATTGTCGAGCGGCGCTAAAGAGCAAAGCCGGGCCGGAAGTAAAAGCCGTTGCATTGTGTTGGCTACTTCACCTAGTCGGCGATATTCACCAGCCGTTGCATTGCACTGGGCTGGTCAGCGTCGATCGCTTTCCGAAAGGCGATAAGGGAGGCAACGAAATTCCGTTGAAGCGCGGCAAGAATCTGCATTCGCTTTGGGACGGATTGTTGGGCAGCGACAGTAAAATGAGCAGCGTTGCAAAAGCAGCGAATGAATTGTTGGACAAAAGCAAGTTCGGCGTCCAATGGGAATCGGCGACGAACGAAACAGACCCGCGAAAATGGGCCGAAGAAAGTCACCAAATTTGCGAGTCAGCAGTTTACGATCCGGTAATTTTAGAAGCCGTAAGGAATACTGTCGCAGGGGAGAAAATCGAACCGATTGAATTGCCGCTCAGCTACTACACTAACGCTGGCGAAACTGCCCGAAAACGCGTTTTAGCGGCGGGCTTGCGACTCGCAGCGCTGCTGAATTCTGTAGGTCCGTGAGGGTGCTTGATTATCCCCAATCGCGGGGGCATAATCACAAAAGCAATCTGCTCGCTCATTGAAAGGGACGGGCCTATGTTTCGCGTCGCAATTGCATTATTGCTTTCACTCTCATCGTCGCTTTTGGCTGAGTCGTGGCACGGCAGCGACGGCCAGCTAATCGCCAACGGCGCTGTTACCAGTGTCGACGGCGAATCTGCCAATGTTCAACTCACTGGCAAGTCGACCGCAACGCTTCGGCTTGATGATCTATCGTTAGCTGATCGGGCTTATTTAAAGACTCGCGACAAAGCAGACTCGGAATTCCAGAAGCCGCAACGGCAATGGACGAACGTGAGCGGCAGCTTCCACATTGACGGCAAGGCAATTGCATTTATTGATGATACCAACGTTCGATTAACGCGTGCCGATTCAAAAGTCATCAGCATTCCGATCGAGAAGTTATCAAGCGAAGATCGGGAGTATTTGAGCCGATTAAAAGAAGCGGCAAAGCCTAGTGCTCCCGCATCAACTGTAGCGACCGTTGCACCTGATGATCCGTTTTCGACGGTGGAGTCATTTAGCGGCACCGCAAGCGCAGAACCGCCAAAAACGTTTTCTAAATCGGTAAGGCGCAGCGCGGCGAAGCCAAGCACGCGAGAAAACACAAGCGACGTTAGCCGGCCCAATATAGATTCAGTAGACCGCAATCCGTACAGCGAGCAAGTTACCGGCTCAACACCCACTGGCATACCGGCGTACACCGGGCCGCGCGGCGGAACGTATCACTACAGCGCGAGCGGCAACAAGGTATATTCGAAGCACAAGTAGAATCATCCGAACCGGGTATTCGCCGCGTCTTTCATCACTTGGCGACCAGCGCATTAATATCCGATATGAGCTTGCTGAATCTCTCCAACGCTTCATTCGCATTTGGCAGGTTTAAGCCTTCATCGCCATTTTGAAATAACCACTCAGCCGGCACGAAGTGGTCAAACTCTAGATAATGCGGCGGAAGCGTTCGGCAGTGTTCTTCGGCTTCCTTTGCGACTCTGTCCGATGCTCCGGTTGGCCGTGCAGAACTTAGTTGGTGCGCCGGTTGCAACCCGAGAGATTTTGTTACTAGAGCAGAATAAAAGTCCCGGCCGATAACGTCCTCTATATCCGATTCCTTCTGACCAGTGTATTTATCGAGCGTGAAAAGATGCCCCTCGGGTAGCCTTTTCCTTGCGTTGTCGATCTTAGTCTTATCGCCGTTCTGAACATCCGCGATTGCGGCAATGAAATGCGAATTGCCACGAAAGAGTGAAACCAAACCGGGGATGCGGTCAACGCCACCAAGAACGCTGATATTCCAACGATAATCGAGCCCCGCCTGTCCTCTGGTTTCAAGTTGCCGAGAGAACGATTTTAAATACAGCAAATCGGACGGGCCCTCGACAAGCAACGTGTGCCGACCAATAAACAGCGTTTGCGTCAGTTCATATCCCAAAGCACGTTGAAGGGGCGAGATCGTGTCAGGATCGGTGCTCAGTACGTCCTTGGAGACCTTCGTACCTCGAAGTTCCTCGTCGCCCGACTTTTTATCTTTAACACTAGCGCGACCGGATCATGCAGATTCGAAAAGCTGTCAATGCAACCACGGCACGGACGTCCCTGTCGAACTTTTTTATTTCTTTCCCCACTGGGGCCAGAAATATAACTCGCCACTGATCATAACCCGATCAACCCCTACGATGGCGACACACATGCCATGTTTGAACTGAAAATGACCCGGGAACGCGCAATATCGTGACGTTTGGGACCCCCAAGGTCACAGTGTCGCGCATTACTGCACGTTCGAATCCTGTCCTCTCCGTTCTTTCTCGAAGCCGTCTTCTTAACCCGTTGACGGCTTTTATTTTGCGCGTTCATGCTTTTTCTCCTTGTGTAAACTGTGCTAAAAACGTGCTAACGAATTGGCATGGCTCGTCGCCAGATCTCACTCCTTGGGCTGGCTGTCTCCTCCTTCCGTGCCCTGCCCTTCAACAGGTTGATCCGAACTCGCACTCTCCGACATCGGGAACAATCGCGCCATTTGGGCTTTTGACTCGCAATCGGCGATGTGCCTGTACACCTTCAAGATTTGGCCATCAACATGTCCCGCCCAAGCGCGGAGCCGCAGGGTTACTGTTAACTGCAGCGGGTAGTCAGAGTACATAAAAACGCAGGGTGATACTTCTGCTTCAAGTACGGAGCCATCCGGCAGTTTGCGGATACAGGTTTGACGAGGAGTTATTGCAGGTGAAGTTTTATCCATAAGAATGATTCCTTCTATCATTCGAATCTTTTTACGTCATTGAAAAAGGGCGAACCATTTCTGGTCCGCCCTTTGACTGGCTTATTTTCGCTTCTCGCTGGCATTGAGAAGGACGATGCGGCCCGAAAGCGGTACAGATTCCAATTCGATATTGAATCCACGACCAGATTTGTGGGGCCAAGCCGCACCGACGATCAGCCACATAGCGGATTTCTTTTCACTGTTTTCGCGTACGCAATATGCATAGTGCGTTGGCTTGTTGGATGTCTTGGCGACAGAGTTCGTTTCGTTAGTCATTGTTCGATTCCTTTTGTTTAGCGTTTCGGCCACGACCATCGCGGCCTTGCACCGAACAGACGCTTGAGGAAGCGACGGGGCGGAGCGAAGCGAGCGTACCGTCAACCGAAACACGGAGGGTCCGCGACAGCGGAAACCGTGTTGGCAGGTTTACGTGCCTGACGACGAAAGCGTAAAGGTGCAAGAAAAGGCCGCGTTCGTGGCAGTGTTAACGCGTATTAAGAATCGATGTGACTAAACGTTTACCATTTTGGTGCATGCCTGCCACAGCCGACAGAAAATCTCATTGCGATTGTAAAAAAGCATTTTGATGTTGATGACTGGTTGCACGTGGACACGTATACGATGTCTTCATGCTGAGCGGCTTAGCGCACACGATCTATTTCGGCTAACGAAACTGCGCGACGTCGTACAATTGCATCGGCGACGTTCGATGATGATCCCCGCTCCGGAGATAAGACGCGAAAGAGAGTTGGCCCGTGAGCGATAGCGTACTCCACCATTTGACCGATCGCCTTGCGAAGAAATCGCAAGAGCCCATTGACGAATCGGAAATGACCGACGACTACGGCGCGTTTGGTTGGTTGCGGGGTGTGCGTGACCGCGCACTTTATCTGGAACTTCGTCAGAAAGATGGCAGCGTCACCGCCTTGGGCTATCCGTGGCTGGAAAGCGTGACATTCGACCCGTCAGACGGCCTAACGCTGAAGTTCACCGGCCGGACGGTGACCATCCATGGCCGCAATCTTAACGCGGAGCGCCGTCCGAACGTGCAGCTTCTAAATGGCATTTTACGCCACAAGATTCCATGGATTCAGGAGGCCACTAGCTCATCGCTACTTTTATTGTCGCCAGATCAGCCAATCGTTGAATCGTTGCGATTCGAATAAATTTGGAGATTGCACCTCCAAATACTTGACTACGGTTGATGTGAATTCATAGACTAACCGACACTTAGTCGCTTTACCGCTCTCATCTTTGCTCCCGAAGCTAATGACCCTTGGGTTGGCATCTGGCATTTGCTAGCTCATTGCTTCGGTCGATCTTCAGTCCAACGGTACTAAGTCGATCGTGCGCTCGCTTGTTTGGAAGAGCGTATCCGTTTTGCACCTCACAGCCTCTCCGTTTTTTTAGAACGACAGCTACACAGCTTATCAACGCGAGTAAATATATGCGGGTAATTAACATCGCTTTTAGCACTCTGTTGATATTTATCGTTTTCTTCGCGCCAAGTATGCGTACGACGCGTGCTGACACCACGAAGTACGACTTTCCATTCACAGGCTCATTAACCTTAAACATCGCTACTTCTCCGATAATAAGTGACAGCAAATTGCTTACGACGGTATCGCTGCCGACTGTACGAGATGGCCTGACATTGAGCGCCGTCGATTTCGTTCTCAACAGTTTTACTCTCGACTCCAGTTGGAACCCCGCGCTCCTTGGACTCTCAATGAGCAACGCCCATCTCTCGTTGGGAGCGGCGGATCAATTCGGAGGTATTGCCGGTCTACATGGGGAACCCGACTGCTCATTTACCACTTGCGGACTCGGCGATACGGACCACCAATCGCTCGGCAGCAATGTTCCTGTACGACTTTGGGGAACAGTAGATAGCCCAATCACTGGCGCGCCTTCGCAATTTGACGTTCAGCTGTCGGCGAATCTCACGGGAGGGCTGGTGTCGACGACTGCGGCCGCAGTTAACGGAAAATTCGTCGCGACATATGACACACCGGTTGTTCCGAATCATGACGTCGTTTGGACTGCTGCAGTTGACGGAAATTGGACTGACGGTACGAAGTGGTCGCCGAATTCGCCAGATATTGACTCCGATGTTTATTTTAAAACCGGTTCGAGCACGTCATACAACGTTAGTTTTCCAAGTGGACCTTTTGGCGGAGCACACCCAGCGAAGAGCATGTCTATTCAAGGCGATACAGTGACCTTAAGTGGCCAGACGAACCTAGCAATAAGTGGCCCTATCAATGTCACAGGAACCGCATCCGGGCCCGGCTCGCTCATTATTACGGGAGGGAAAGTAAGTGCCGGTGAGACCGTAGCTATAGGGACAACATCGAGTACTTTCGCTACCTCGTCCATGACGCTTGATCTCGCTGCGCTCACCGGAAATGTGAACAACTACGGCCAGCTTAACGCGATTAAGAATTCGACTATTTCAGGGAACGTAGTTAACAATGGGGTCTTCAGTACAAGAACCCCTTCATACATCACGTCACAAGAGAGTCTTGTAACAATCAACGGCAACTACGTTCAATCCCCCTCCGCAACGCTTCGGTTGCAAGTCAATCGGCCCTATATAAACGACCAGATTCGAATTAGTGGTTCAGCTCAGTTGGCGGGAACCCTGGACGTCACGTCATCATATGTTCCGTCAGTTGGCGATCGAATGACGATAATGACCTACGGCTCGTTGAAAGGCCGGTTTGATACTTTTACTGGTTCCGTGATCAAGGATACAAGCGGCCAGCCAATTGCGGCCGCCAGCAATGAATTTTTTGGTCTTCTCTATGGTGCCGTGGGATTGGATGGAATCGGAAGCTTGGACGTGGTCACTTTACCCGTTCCGCAGCGAGTGGGAGCAAATGGCATGACGTCTTCACTCAATTCGGTACCGAACAACAACACCGCGGGCTTGATACTTCTTACCCATGGATGGCTTTCCAATACTTCTGCTTGGGCAAATCAAATGGCGCAAAGCATATCCCACTCAACGCTCGTCGGGAATTGGGACGTTGCCACAATGGATTGGTCCGATTTCAGCGGCGCTTCTTTGGCAACAACGGCGGCTGTAAATGGAAACGATGTGGGCGAGAGTTTAGCAAACTGGATGCGTGAAAAGGGGATTACATATAACCAAATGCATCTGATCGGCCATAGTGCTGGATCGTGGCTGATTAATGGATTGGCAAACGGCGTCAAAGAGCACAATACCACAGTTTCAATACAGGAGACTTATCTAGACGCATACAATCCATCCGGGCTTGCCTTTCAGGGCTACGCTTCCCCTCCTCGCTTAGGACAAACCGCCAATTATGCAGAGCAATATTTTGATGGAGGCAACGCGATCTTGCATCCCAATTTCTCGGGACTGGATACAATCTTGCCAACAGCCGTTAACTTTGATGTGCAAAAACTGAAATCCACATTTTATTATTTAACTGATATTCCAATAGTGGGGCCACACCAATGGCCGTATAAGTGGTATCAACAAACAATCCTGGCCCCAACTGGAGATATTAGCGGCGGCGGCTGGGGGTTTGCAAACTCGATTGAATACACTGGCCGGATGCCAAGCTATTCGGTATTGCACGACTCCCTCGTGGTGCTTCCCACTACCGCCAAATTCAATAACATTCGCTCGGACATGCAGACTGACTTATTGAGCCTGACTCATGTGACGACTGGTAGTGTGCAGTCGGATGGAAGTGGCGGCATTATACTGTCAACTTCAAGCCTCTCATCTATCAGCGCTGAGTCGCAAAGCGCATTAAATCTTAAGTCACCAAGCGGCGATCCCTCAATTCTCACAGACGACATCGTGTTTGCTTCAAAGACGAATTTGCTTAGTTTCGTCGGACAGTTTCTTCCTTCTGGACACGGGTTGCTAACCGCCTATCTCGATGGCGACGAGTTTTATCAGGTCGACGAATTGGATACAGGATCAGACCTGTTTGCTGCTGTAAATGTTTACCTGGGCGACGAATACGCCGCAGGGGTGCACACCTTGATGCTCCGTTTAGATCCGTTTGATGGCCTTGCCTCCACAGTTGATGTCAACGATGTAAGATTTGGGCTCGGAACATTTTCAGTACCGGAGGCGCCGACAAGTGAACTTTTGACGGGACTGGTGGCTGCTTTATGCGCGGCAAGAATACGAAAGGCGCGATAACGAGTTGCATTGCGACAAACTCTGGTTTAACTCTTAAAGCACTTTCCTTTGCCGACAGGTGTAAAAAAATGGATAACAATGCATTGCAAATATGATCATCAAGTCTAGAACATTGTTACTTCTGTTCTTGACTTATCTCTCGCTTGGTTTGTTTGTAATGACAAGCATTGCAGTAATTAGCGGCATTGGTTCGTCCTCGGATCGAGAAATATAAGCCAGCCCCTTTATCTGGCTTTGGGATAGTTTGTTCTGGCCATTGTCATTGTTCTTCGTCGATCTATTTAGCTGTCCTTCTACTTATCTAAGTCAAATTGCCTTGGGTCTGCACCAATTGCGACAATCGCGGCGATTGCCCATATGAAGCATATTAAGAGTTGTATTGAAGGCCACGGTCGCCTTTTTTGTAGGCCACTATTCGCAACGTCAGCAATCTTTCTCCCATCCGTCATTGTGCTGCCCGTATTGGTAATATCGATCCGATAACAACGACGGAACTTTACCAATCTTTTAGCATGGCTGTAATCGGTGCAGGCAGCCCACCGCCTGGCTCGCATGCGATGCGGCGGTAAAGATGGCTCGCTTGTCGTCTTTGAGCACCTTCAGCCAGTGGTCGAGGTAGCTCGCGTGGTCGTCGCGTAGTTCGGGCGTGATCTGCAAGTCCGCACACAGAAACGCCGAGGCGAGTTCGGCTACCAGCTCTTCCATGGCGTAGCCTTCATCGCCAAATCGTTTGCGGCCGAAGTCGCGATTAAGTCTCGATGCGTGCCGCGTCCAGTGCGTGAGTTCGTGAGCAAGGGTTGCCGCGTGGCTTTCCGCGTCCCGGAAAGTCTCGAAGGGCGGCATGCGAATAAAATCGTCGGTGAGGTTGTAGTACGCCCGGTTACCACCATTGCGAATGTCGGCGTTGGTGTTGGCGAAGAACCGGTCGGCCTGCTCGATGCGTTGCATTGTCTCCTTGGGCGGCTCCGCCAGTGCGTAGTAATGCTCCGGCAACCCTTCGACCTGACAGGCGTTGAACACGGTGAATTGCTTCAGGCACCGGCAATCGCGTTCGACCTTCTCGCCGCTCTCGTCGGTGTCGTTCTTCTTGTACGTGCTGGCGTAGACGACGGGTGAACCATGCTCGCCCTTCTTCACGAATCCGCCAAGCTGTTTGGCCTGCTGGAATGTCAGCCAAAACGGACAGTTAAAGCCCTGGGTCTCCGCCACCATCCACAACACAATAATGTTAATGCCGTGATATTTCTCACCGTTGTGACGCAGCGGCCTGGTTATTCTGCCGGCCGCGTGCTCAGCATTCCAACAAGGTACGCTGTGGGTCATTAGCCACGAGGAACTGGAACGGTTTCGCCGTGAAGGACTCTTGCCGCTGAGTAGCACCGTTCGCCGCGGCGAAGTTCGCGCAGCGATTGCGGTACGCGTGCGTCTGTCCAGACGCGCCGGCTCGTAACCGAATATCCGATTGATTGCTACCTCTTGTACACTCGGATATCCTTTACTCATCGGTCGCTGCGACCGACCCTAGTTCGCTGCCCGTCGCGAGGGCCTTTTCGAAAACAGTGGGTTGTTGACGTGTGTCAGGCCCAACGATTTCTTGGAAGTACACTTGCAAAATGGCGACGCCGCAAACCTAAGCCGACAGCCATCACGACCAGCAGCAACAGAGTGGCAGGTTCGGGAACGGTGGCATTCGCATTGGTACTTGAGGCGCTGCCTAGTCCGTTCGTCATCCCGAAGTTGGCCCGCCATGTGTTGAACCCAGCCGGTGTGCCGTCGGTCTTCCGCCACACGACATAGTCGGATGCGTCCACAGTGCCGTCTTCGTTGTAATCTCCCGCGAGCATGTCAGGGACTTCTTTCTCGCCGGTGATGGTAAAGCTTATATTGCCAAAGCGAAACCGCGCGCCGCCAGCATCACGTCTGACGGCAAGGGCAAATTGGATGTCAGGCGCTCCAAGAGAGAAATCGGGGACGCCCGGCCCGGTTCCAATCTCTCGTCCGAAAAGCGAGATTGGCAGTGACCAACTCAAGCCTTGGCTAACGCCAGACTCGCCGGGCTGTTGGTAGTAAGCGCCCGGCGGCGCATAGACATTCTGGCCTTGCACGAGCACAGGCGAAAAAATCGGGAAATTCTGATCGAGGAAGAAATCTGCTGACAGCGCAATGTTGGTAATCCCACCGTATTGTGCGTACGTCCAAACGGGTGTTTTGCGATAAATGGCTGAATAGAATTGGGCGTTGGCTACGCAGCTCAACGCTTCGGTATTGACAAACGAAGAATCGGAAATTGAAACGGGGCTGAGTTTGTTGATTACTGCCCAATCGGCGGGGCGCATGTCGTGGTCAATAATCGATAGCGTTGTCGACACCGTCGTTCCTTGCGACACATTTGCGCAAACGAGACCTATGGCGACACAGATAATGCGATGCATGTTCTTGATCATCAGGGCACCGTTTGCGTTGACCAGCTGCTCAAGCGTGTAGATGCAAATGCGAATTGTCTTAGTCATGATAAAGCATCCTTAAAAAACGGCTAATTGAACTAGGTAGACCATGTCGCGAAATGCTTCTGAATTCTTAGTGCTGCAATTCTTCCTCCTTCGTTTGGTGCACCACGATAAATGCCGAGAGCACAATACTGCCGGCAGCAACTGATTCTCCCATAGATTCTTGCAACCGGTACCAGTCCTACGTCAGAGATATCAACTTAGCTTTCGATGCTTACGTAACGCGGAGATGCGAGGATTGAATTCCTCAAGAACAGTCGATATCGACTTGCACTGCTTTTCGCGGGCGTGCAAAGTGCGTCCGGTGCTTCCGGGATACATTGGGGGATCAATTCCGCGGTGAAATAACTTTTCCACCGATCGGAAAAGATTAGTTTGGCTTCGCGCCGCGGGGCGGTCACGTATCAACATCCGACGAAGATTCTAGCTCTAAAGTTAATCAGGGTGTATTTCCCTACTGGTCCCCATCTATAATCCCCGTGAGAGGCCACAGCCACTCGGCTCCCCTAATCCATACTTCGGCGACCAACCAGTACAAATGACGAAACGACGCTCACAACCGAAACAGAAACCAGAATCGATAAGTAAGCCGGGTCCAAAAACTGGCGACAATACAAACAGATCCCTTTCACTTCGATGGCCTGACTTACTTTTCTGTATGTACCATGGTTATCTTGCAGAATTTCAGTCGCCAATTACTGCAGAAGATGGGAAGGAAATCGGCGAAAATGTTCTATCTTGCCCGGCTGGCATTCCAGACGAAGACCGTCGGCAAGAACAAACAATCAAAAATGAAGCCAACGGGCGAATCAGACGCTCTCTAAATCGAGCAATCGATATTCGTGCTGAGGAATCTGGGAAAAACAAGGCGGACTTTCTCAGAGCTTGCAGTCCGAGTAATAAAAGAGACTCGCTTGAAAAAATGTTAGGAAGGTTTTCTTATGATGAAATTGCCACTGAAGCAAATCGTGAAAAATGGAACTTTTTATTTGCAAAATTGAAGATGAGGCCTGAGCTGTTTATCACGTTTGCCCCAGAACCATGGAGCAATTGGAAGGACGGCTCGCCTGTGAAAGTGCTAGTCGGCGCGCACCCAGGAGGTTACGGCGCGCCGTTCACTGATCACACGTTCGGGAAAACGAAGAATTCTCGCATTTTTCCTGACTTCCCGTTGGTGGTTTCGCTTCATGAAGCACAAGCCGTCGCCGAGTTATGCGATTATTGGCAGTCAGATCCTCGCGTTAATCGACAATGTAGCGTGTCCTATGTTTCAGCTCCCCATGATCAAATGGCAGGACAAGTGCCCGCAACCAGTTCAGTTAGCGAGCAGTCGAAGGACGATTCCGCTAACAATCGCAAAGCAGAGTTGGACTGGCAACTCGATCTGACAACAAACAACTCGGACATGTTTGTGCTGGCAGCAGAGCATCTAGATGAGAACATTAAGCGGATGACGGAAACCTTTCCAATCGAGAAGAAGAAATCCGTTCAGAAAATAGTTGGAGCGATCGTCGCCGTGGGATCGGTGTTCTCGAACCCTTATGCGGGCGCGATATCGGATAGATTGTTCCATTCATGTGGCAAAGAACTGCCAAAGATGGTATTCAAAAAAGGGAATTTGTACCACAAAAGTTCGATTTTCGAACTTGATAAGAAAGGCCGAAATAACTGCCTTATCTTGCCAGCCGAGCCGAAACCACAACGGCTTCCGCTGGTGTTTACCAAGGATCGCATTGAGGATTTCGGACTAGTGGTGATTCACTGGCCTCCTCCGACAAATAAACCCCAAGTAGTACTAATGCTTGCATGCGGACTTGGCCACTGGGGGTCACAGTCGGCTATTGCGGCCTTAACCTCTGAAGAAGTGCAGTTCGCTATACAAAGCCTAAAACAGTCCGAAAAGGTTGTTCCACATGACCCTCGTTTTCTGCGGATCGAAAAGCCTCGTACATTAATGGCCATTGTTGAAGTTAACCTAGACCAGCACAATCTTCCTGTCCATAAACTTCCACGCGCGAACTATAGAGATCCTATGTCTGTCGAAGAGGTTAAGCCAATCGGTTGGCGTTTTTTGAATATCAATCTTTGAGACGGCGTGGCCTCGATTCCAAATTCGTTAGATGACCATCAGCGGCTTCACATAAGACTTGCAAGCTCCCCAAATACGAGAAACCGTGCGTTGTCAGGCACTCTACAAGGTGAGATATGACGGCTTATTAATCCTCGGACAACATCGTCCGAATATTCATTCGACAATCAGAATGGGGAAAACTCATCTAATATGAGCTAAACGGTGCTTCGCCTTGACATCTTCGGTAGGGCCTTGCGCGCTTCGGTCGAAGTGCGCAAGCAGTTTCGTTGGACTTTGGTAAGTCAAGTAGATTGAAGCAAACTACGCAACTGATTGCCAACTATCTGGACAGACGGTTAGGACTTGCCGGTGGCGGGCTTGAATCGACCGGCCCCAGGAGCCGCACGCTGATCGACACTTGCAATCGAGTCGCGGTGTGGTCTCGATCCGAATACTCGGTTGATCGCCGCCGCTTGTACACTCGGATAGAGGTGACGGTAGCGACGTCGCATCGCTTCGCTGCAGTGACCCACCCATTCGTCAATAAATCGCTGGTCGATTGCCTTGGCGGCACAAGCGCTGATGAAGGAATGACGCAGGACGTGCCATCCTTTAATAACGCACCATTTTGACTCATCGAGCACTCGCCGCAGGCCTTATGAACGGTCTGTACGGCAAGTGGCGCCTCGTCAGCGCTGAATACGTGGACGCAGTTGCGTCTCTGGCGAAGCCACACCTTCAAGGTCTTTGCGAGGGTGAACTGATTGGTACACGCCTTGTCGTACGGCTCCCGCGGGCCCGTTTCTTTTCGCGGATCGTCAGAACACCGTTTTTTAGATCAGTATCTTCCTGCAACATCCGGATCAGCTCGCTGCGACGCGCTCCGGTGTATGCAGCAGTCGTCAGCATCGGATACACCCAAGCCGGGGCGTGCTTTGTTCGGACGTGGGATAGCAATGCTTCAATCTCTTTCATGTTGAGGTAAAGGCACTCCCACAGAGAACCGGCGTCGGCCCCTGCCCTGACCCGCCGCCTGATCTCGTCCCACGTCATGAAGGGCAGTTTTTCGTCGGTCTTGGGATATACCAGACCTTTTGCCGGAAAAGGCTGATTGACCCACTGCATCGTAATATCCCAATTCCAGGCCGTGCGGAACGTGTCGATTTCCTTCTTGATTGTGACCGGTAACACATCGGCTTGACGACGATTGACATGCTCCTGCAATCTGCCGAGCGTGATGCCCGACAGCAGGAACTTTTTGCCGAGCGTCCGTTCCAAATGGTCGAGATGGATGCCGGCGGTAGCCAGCGTGTTCTTCTCAATCGCTCCGTTACTGTGGGTGTCGAGATAGCCCTTTCGCAGTTCTCGAAGCGTAGTCTGCTTCCGCAGAGCGAGAGCCGGATCAACGGGCGGCTTTCCATCACACAGGATAAAGTCGGCGATGGCGACGCCAGGCGGGACTTCGAGAAGTCCTTGCCGAACGCGCATCAGCAATTGCTCGCATCGCGTCTTGCACTGCTGTGCCTCGGTCGGGCTGATGTCGCCTAGTGTGCAACTTTGTTGCTGGCCGAGGTACTGGAATATTAGGCGATAGGAATCGCCTCGAAGTTGTAAGGCTGCCATTGGGTGGCTCTCCAATGCCAACCCAACACCGTCGCAACAGTCTTACCAAATTCTTACCAAATCAGCTACGGGTTGGTAGGATTCTACGCAGGACGCGGGAGAAAAGAAGCTGGGGAACTAGGATTCGAATGTAGTCAAATCGTATTGGTCTTGCGAGGCTAATGCAGGGCGGACACATGGGAAAGCGGGAATTCGTGGCGGATTTTTCAGTTTTCCACCAACATCGCATGGGAACAGCGTGGCAACCGAAGGGGTTTAGGATTGCCCGTGCTGTGTCGGATTTGTGTCGGATTTACGCACGTCTACTCACGACATCAGTTTGTGCGTGCGTAGACTTGTGCTCAGCTGCCGAGCGATGAAGACTGCCGCAATCATTATGGCGCCAAACGTCCAGAATGCGATTTGAACTCCGAACTCGTGGGCAACGAATCCGGCGATTAGCGAGCCGAGTGGTTGGCCTAAGCGAAAGCCCAGCGATTGGAGGCTGGTCACCCGGCCGCGATATTCGTCCGGGGAAGATTGAATGATCGCGGTTCCGAGTCGGATCATGGTGCTGATAAACGCAAAGCCGGAAAGAGCCACCAAAACAACAACGATCGTAATTGGCAATTGGAACGCGACAGCGATCAGGCAAACGCCGTAGATGCTGAGATATGGAACAGCTCGGCAAGGCTTTGGACTGCTGCGGCTTCGCAGCGCCACAAATCCGGCGGCAACCACAGCTCCAACGCCAAAACTGCTTAAGAGGAGTGAATATGTAGACGCATCTCGATGTAGCACGGATTTCGTGAGGGCTGGCATCATCGAAATCATCGGCGCGCCGACAAATGCGGCGAGCATCACCAAAAAAAGCAATGTTCGGATATTCCCGTTTTCATGTACGAACTGCAAGCCGTCGCGAAGATTATCACGGACCGATTCACTCATGGGCTTCACGGCGGGGACGGTCGCAATCAAGACTAGCGCAACTACCATTACGAGAAAGCTGAGCCCGTTTAGAGCGAAGCTATATGAAGCCCCCAAATAAATCAACGTCGCGCCGCCAATCGCCGGGCCGATAACACGCGAGACGTTGAACTGAAGCGAATTCAGCGCGATTGCATTCGCGGTATCCCGTTCACCAACTAAGGATGGCAGGATCGACGTGCTGGCTGGGACCATGAGCGCTTGAACGATCCCAGATAGACCTGAAACAACAATTATGTGCCAGACTTGCAACCTGTCGCTGAACACGAGCGCCGCCAGTGCAAATGCAAGGCACGCGCTGGCAACGTTTGTCCAAATGAGCAAGTTACGACGGTTGACCCGATCCGACACCACTCCGCCCCATGGCAGGAGCAACACGGTCGGGATCCCCGAAGCGAAAGCATCGATGCCGAGCCACGCTTCGGAGCTCGTGATGTGATAAATCAGCCAGGATGTCGCGACTTTCTGCGCCCACGAGCCAACGTTACTTGCAAAAGTACCGAACCACAGTAGGCGAAAGTCACGATGCCGTAGCGAGGACAGGCCATGGGGGAGATTTGATGTTGCGGAAGCAAGGACGTCGTTCGATTCCAAGCGCTCGTCGGAAGGTGAATCGAACATGAAACAACTCAGCTGCCGACAGGGTCTCATACGCGCGAGCGCGCAGTCCCTCGATCTCAATTGAATTCTCACGCAATTGAAGGAGCGCGTCGAGATAGGCAAGATTTGTTTGGAAATCTGTTTGCTGGCAGTCAATAACCCTGAAAACGTAAACTCGCTTTGCTCATAGCCTTACTAAGACGACTAATATTGCCGTCGAACCGTTCCCAATTATAGCCAGCGGACGTCGCGGTGTTTGTAAAGCGCAATACATGGAAGCGTCGATTCACAATTCTCGACGTGCGGAATGTCTCAACTTCATCGACTTCATTGCGCGATCCGATGTCCCTCCTGCCGCATCTACAATGCGTCGCAATGTGTCGGGCAGATTTTGGCCAGTTTAACGAGATCCCGGCGGCGGCATTTCTTCCTCGTCTGGCCCACCGTCAATCGCGCCGCCCACAGCACGAACCAGCTCTGCAAACCGACTGTGATACATTGCTGCCGCCTCTTCGCGCTTTTCCCGTATCTCAATTAGTCTGCGTTCGGCGGTAGCGAGATCAAGAAAGCTCGACTTGTTGACGTCGTAGTTGGAGCGGGCGGCCGCCACATTTTGAGTCGCGGCTGGCAGCAGCCGTTCAGAGTACAGCTTGAGCACCTTCCGGCTTTCATCTACTTGCTCAAATTCTGAAGTAACCTCGTATTGAATGTCGAGTACAAGTTGCTCGTACTCCGCACGGCGCTGATTGACGGTAAAGCGACTCTCCATCACGGCTGCATCAAGCCTGCCGCGATAGATTGGCACGTTTAGATTTACGCCGACTGCCGGTTTGAGTGGGTTTTCTTGCCACATGGCGTCGTAACGGCCAAAGACTTCGGTGTCAGGATAATAGCTTTTCCCAGCGAGAGTTTCAGCTGCCTCAGCCGCTTGAACTCTCGACCGTAGCGCTGCCAAGTCAGGACGTCTGCGGATTGCCAATTGCTGGAGTAAGCAGACGTCCAGCGGAATGGAGGGAAGACTAAGTTCTGTAGGTGGAGGTGCGAGTGGGCACGACGGCTCATTCCCAAGCAGCATGTTTATCCTGGCGATGGAAACTCTATCCATCCGCACCAGTTCAAGGTTCCTTCTTTCTAGGTCGGCCGCTTCTAGCTCTGCTTGCAGCACGTCTTGCTGTGTCACGAGATTGCCTTCGTATTTTGATTGCGCTGTTTTTTGAAACTGCAAAATGACTTCCAAGTTGTTCCGGTTTAGGTCAAGGCTTCGCCTGGCAAGATAGTACTGGTAAAAAGCGGTGCTCGTTATTTCATCCAAGCGGTTTTTGCTGTCTTCCAAATCGTGATAGGCCGCTTGTGATTCAGCCTGCGCTTGGCGTCCACGGGCCGCTCGTTTTCCAAACCAGGGAAACTTTTGAGAACCCTGTAAGGTGTAGCCGGGGTTTACCAAGTCCGAATCAAACGAGGCTGGCGCGGCCATCGCCATAAACATTGGATCTTCGAGCGAGATCGCTTGTGGATACCGCTGCGCGGCAGATTGCCAAGCCGCGGCCATCGCTTGAAGGGATGGATTTCTAGCGCGGACTTCATCAAGCAGCTTGGGAAGTGAAAGCTCTTCCTGTATCGGCGAACTTACAACCGGTACAGGGGTGTCTTCAAAGCGTGGCTGGGATATCGCACCCGGTGACGTTGAAGCAGAAGTACCTGCACGAAGCGGCTCGGCTGCATTCGTCGCCATTTGAGATGGCCAAGCAAATGCGAGGATAAGAAACGCGAATAGTTGCGCAGTGCGGAACAGCGACATGACGCCTCCGTCGTGCAACTGGCGGGCTTGAATTTTGCTGGCGGGTTAGCAGGTAGGGCATAATTCTGATAAAAAGCGCCCCGCCGGAATAATCGGTAGGTGCTTTGCGCTTTGGCGAGTGCAACTCGTTAGATCCCCACGACGATGCATTGCTTCCACCCCCTTCGACCCAATTAAGTGTCAACGCTTCACATATTTGTTGGCGCAACGGGATTTCTTTGCTAGCAACAAACCGCGTTTTTTCCAAGGAAGTGAGCGGTTTGGCTGGCTAGGCTCCCACCAAAATTGGATTGGCCCCTTTGATTGACGTCGCCTGGACGGAACAATACAGATGACGCGAGCGGCCATCACCGCCGCACTCAGGCGTTTTTGTAGAACCAGCGTTCCGAGCCATTCGATGTACGGTTTTTTTAAAATCCGTTTTCTTCGCCGCATCGCTCGGGCGCTAGTGGTCTGGGCGATGATGCCGCTGGTTGTTCTAAATGGGCGAACGGTTGTTGGCTGCGGCTGTAGTGGGCATTTTGAAGATATCTGTCGCTGCGGTACGGCGTCTGGAAACTGCTGCAAGCCAGGCGGCAGTTGTTGTAGTCCAGGGAACAGCAAAGGCTGTTCTTGCTGCAATCACAAAAAATCAGCGTCCTCGTCTGATTTAAAGCGTGATCAGACTGCGAATGCGCTTTGCCATATCGGGTCTAAGCACTGTGTTCGAATTGCTCTGCACGATGTTATTCCTGCAACCGAAGTTCAAAGTGACTTAAGCGACGCTGGCCTGATGGCTTGCCTCGATTTTGGCACAAGTGCTGATTCCTACGTGCCGGCGGTACTACCATCGCCGCCTCTCGTTTTGCCAGACCTAAAGTGTCCGCCAAACGATCTAACTGTATCGCTCCACAGGTTCATCATCTGATTACCTGTTGCGCAGTGCATCGTTTCGTTGCACCGCGACTCTGACGCTTGCTCGCGCTACGCGCTTGCGCCGGGTTGGTTTCAACCGGTGACCTGCTAAGGCGTGGCGTGGGAATCTTTTTACTTCCCTTTCACCTAAGGTGCCTCTATGAAACGAGTACTTGTGATTGCGTTATTTAGCGGTTTGGCTTTGGCAAAAAGCGTGGCTGCGCTGGACACAGAACCTCCCAAAGAATCACACGACGTCGTCAAAGCGACTTACGTGCTAACGGGTCTTCATTGCCAGGGTTGCGTAAAGACGATTGAATCATCACTGTCGCACGCAACGGGGATTGAGTCAGTCACCGTCGACTGGAAAGCAAAAGACGCTCACATCGAATTTGATGAGTCAATAATCTCAGCGCAAAAGGTGGCCCGCCTTATCGCCGACACGCCCCACATGATGGGCAAAAATATGCACTATGAGGGCCTGCTAGCGCTTAACGTCTCCGAAGTTGAAAACGATGCTTCGGCAAAATCAGCAACCGATGTCTTGCGGAAAATTGAAGGCGTTAAGCGCGCTACTGCCTTACCTAAGCAACATACGGTCGAAGTGCAATTTGATGCGAAAGGGCGTGTAACGGAGGCACAGCTACTTAGCGCTCTCAAAGACGCAGGCTTTCATGCAAAAAACCTTTAACCGCAATGACAATGTTGAATCGTGTTCCCAAACAACACCCAACCCTTTTTTGAGGTCCCTATGCGTTGGTTATATTCACTAGTCGCTATGCTTGGATTGGCGATTCTCTTGTTAGCACCTGGATGCAGCAGCGGCGGTAGTAACGAAAACAAAGCAGCAGCTACTACGAGTTCTAATGCGACTGAAACGGCAAAAGACGTCGCTCCCGATGCAGACATTGCCTCGGGACTTGCAAAGCTTACTGCCGAAGACAGGGCACTTGCTTTGAGTCAAAAGATTTGCCCGGTTTCTGGAGAAAGGCTCGGGGAAATGGGAGAGCCCGTCAAACTCGATGTAAAAGGTCAGCCGGTGTTTATTTGCTGCGAAGGCTGCAAAGATAAGATCTTATCGCACCCCGATGAATATCTCGCAAAACTAAAAAAGTAACGAACGTCAACGTCGCAATTGCGACAGTGACATGAGTTTTGACTATTGAATGACGGCAGCCGTGGCCAGGCTGGCGGGTTAGCACCATTTGTCTGGCTGGCTTGTGTCCACGGCTGCCGCTTTTCTTGCCTCGCTCGGTCAGGGTTAATCTAAATGACTGAAAAACCTATCCACTCAACTGAATCTCAGACCTCGACGTTATCGGCTGCCGATGAGGGCGGACTGTCTGCTCCGCCTGATCTGCACGGCTGGGGTAAAGCGTGGTGGTGGTTTCACTTCGTCATCTTAGTAAACCTGGCGAGATTGCGATTTATTGCAATCTTAGTCGTCATTGGCGCGGTGATCATGAAATGGGAAACGCTCACCGCGTATTACGAAAAATGGACGCGGCCAACCGGCGCGGCAGTCGTCGTCGAATCGGACGTTGAGTATTTTTGCCCGATGCATCCGTCGATTGTTCGCGATCATCCGGACAAATGCCCGATTTGCTTCATGCCGCTTTCGAAGCGCAAAAAGGGCGGACCGGCAGAAGCACTGCCCGCTGGGATCGTCAATCGTGTTCAATTATCGCCTTACCGTGTTGTCCTCGCGGGAATCCAGACGTGGCCCGTCGATTATCGGCCACTAACGAAGGACATTACAGCGGTCGGATTTGTTGAATTCAACGAGCGCGGACAAAGCACCGTGCCTGCCCGCGTCGCGGGGCGTATCGACAAGCTGTTCGTGAACGAGACCGGGCAGATGGTCGAGGCAGGCGATGAATTGGCGTTGCTATATAGCCCCGATCTCCTCGTGACAGTGCAAAACCTGCTGGATGCTAAGCGGACGGGAAATGCATCGCTGCTGGAAAGTGCTCGCAGCCGATTGGAGCTGCTTGGTATCGACAAGGTGCAGATCGACGACATTATAGCTTCCGGGAAAGCAGATACGCATTTGAAGATTCGTTCGCCCATTAGCGGCCATGTGATCAATAAATACATTCGTGAAGGCCAGTACGTACAAGAAGGCATGCCACTCTACGACGTTGCTGATTTATCGACGGTGTGGATTCAGGCTCAGATTTACGAGGACGATATCCCGTTCTTACCCGTCGCGCGCGATGGCGGTTCAATCGATGCCGACGGGCTAGAGGTAGTAGCGACAACTCGCGCGTTCCCCAATGAAGAGTTTCACGGCAAGCTGACTTTCATTTATCCGCACGTGGATGAAGAAACTCGGACGGTAACCGTTCGTTTCGAATTGGCAAACAAAGAGCACAAGTTACGGCCAGGCAGCACCGCCACCGTCACGCTCAAGGTGAAGCCTGTGGATTTGCCGTTGTTTAGCGCAGTTGGTGAGTCCGAACGAAAGTCGATCATCAAAGACGGTCAGATTTTAGCCGTCCCAGATGGGTCGATTATCGACACAGGAAAACAGAAGATTGCCTATCGCGAGGCTTCGCCGGGGGTCTACGAAGGTGTGGACGTGAAAGTTGGTCCTCGCATGTTGGGTCAGGACGGCGCCGCGTATTATCCGGTGCTCGCCGGTCTGAAGCCCGGTGACTTGGTGGTGACTAGCGGCTCATTCCTAGTCGACGCAGAAACTCGGCTGAATCCGGCGCTCGGTTCCGTGTATTTCGGCGGCAGCGGCGGCTCGCAGGCCAAGGGGACAAAGGTGAGTAGCGTCCGTCCGTCTACGCCTCAAAACCCCGCCGCGATAATTAAAGCGGGGTTGGCCCAACTGACACCGGAAGATCGCAAACTGGCTGAAGCACAGGGATTCTGTCCAATTACAAAAAATCGTTTGGGTTCGATGGGCACGCCCGTGAAAGTGCTCATCGATGGACAGATTGTGTTTCTTTGTTGTCCTGCATGCAAGGAAAAGGCGTTGGCGAATTCACAGCAGACGCTCGCTACGGTTGCTGACTTAAAGCAACAACCATCTCGCGATTTAGGAAAGAAGACGTCAACTGTGCCAAAGGAAACTAACATGCAATACGACATCGTCGGTAAAGTGACAGCCGTGGATAGCGACCAGAAAACAGTGACTATCGACCACGAAGCAATTGAAGGTCTCATGTCGGCAATGGAGATGCCGTACAAGCTGGACAATTCCCAGCTGCTTAATGGCATCGAACCGGGCGACCAAATCCGCGGACGCCTGGAGGTCCGCGGTCCAGATTACGTAATCACCGAACTGCACAAACGCTAAGAAAGCCAACATGATCGAGCGTATTATCGAGTTTTCGATTCGCAATCGATTCTTAGTGCTGATCTTAGCGTGCGCACTAACCGTGGCGGGCGTGTTTGCAGTGTTGAACACGCCGGTGGATGCCATTCCGGATTTAAGCGAGAACCAGGTTATAGTCTTTACCGATTGGATGGGTCGCAGCCCGCGAGAAATCGAAGACCAGATAACATATCCGCTTTCACGAAAATTGCAGGGACTCGCTGGCGTAAGGGCGGTGCGTTCGTCGTCAGAATTCAACTTCTCGATGATCACCATCATCTTCAATGATGACATCGACTTCTACTTTGCGCGACAGCGCGTGTCCGAGCGGCTGGCCCAGGCGGCGAACTTTTTGCCAGCCGGAGCGGTTCCTTTCTTAGCACCGGATGCAACCGCCCTTGGGCAAATCTACTGGTACACAGTCGAAGCGTCGGCTGGCCATCCGGTAGATCCCGGCCGGTTGTGGGCGCTCAACAAGTTTTACATTGCCCCGCAACTTAATTCAGCACCGGGCGTTGCGGATGTTGCCGTAGTTGGGGGCATGCCGCTGGAATATCAGATTGACGTGAGACCCGAAGATTTGCGGGCGTATGGCATCACGCTAGGCGATGTATTTTCAGCTGTCGGGCAAAGCAATATGCCGGGTGGCGGCGGGGTCGTGCAGAAGAACAATGCCGAATACATTGTTCGCGGCGTCGGCTGGATCAAAGACAAACACGACATCGAGAATACAGTCATCAAACAGATCAAGGGCACCCCGATCTTTGTAAAGAACATCGCGTCAGTGCAACTCGGCACGCAGTTTCGCCGTAGCGTCTTTGAAAAAAACGGTAATGAAGTAACCGGCGGGGCGGTCCTCATGCGGCACGGAGAGAACCCACTCGCCGTGACTAAGCGAGTCAAAGAAAAGATCCAGGAGCTGCAACCCGCACTACCTGAAGGCGTTCATATCGTAACTGCCTACGACCGCACGCGACTTATCGAAGGCGCCATTCACACGCTGCGGGAAGTGATGTGGCATGAAATGATTATCGCGTCCATCGCTATTCTTCTGATCTTAATGCATTTTCGCAGCGTCTTTGTGATCTGCGTAACGCTACCGTTATCGGTGCTGTTTTCGTTTCTCCTGATGTGGGTCTTGCGGCGTACGGGCATCATCGACATTCAAGCCAATATCATGTCTCTTGCCGGAATTACGATTTCCATCGGCATTCTGGTCGATCAGGCCATTGTGATGACAGAGAACGCGACTCATCACTTGAAATTGCATTTTGGCGATCGAAAAGTAACTGGTGACATCCGCGAACTGGTAATTGAGCCCTGCCGAACGGTAGGGCGGCCGATTTTCTTTTCCGTCTTGATTATGTTGTTGTCCTTTGTGCCGGTATTCATACTCAGCGGGCGCGAAGGAAAATTGTTTCATCCGCTGGCCTTTACGAAAAGCTTTGCGATGCTCGGCGTCGCACTTATCTCAGTGACAGTTGTGCCCGCACTCATTCCGACCTTTCTTAAAGGGCATTTGCGCAGTGAAGAAGAAAATCCGATCGTCCGGAGCTTTATCAATATCTATAAGCCGCTGCTTACCTGGGCCTTACCACATCGCAATCTGGTAATGTGGGCGTTCGCCGCGATACTCGTGTTAGCGCTTGGCATCTTCCCCTTGCAGGCAATCTTTGGACAAGGAGCCTCGGAAACGGCGTGGCGCGTGACCTTCCTGTTTTGGTTTGCGGTTGTCACGTTTGTGACGGTGTATTTCACGCTGAAGTGGTACTGGCAAGCGTTGTCGCTGGCGAGCCTCATTTTGATCGGGTTGTGGGCCTACCACTTTCCAAAGATTGGCGTGGCCTTCATGCCAGCACTCGACGAAGGCGCGACGCTCGATATGCCGGTGACGGTACCCCGAGCGAGCATAACTCAAGCGGCGGATGATCTCAAAGCCAGAGACGCTCTGCTGCGGGGCTTTCCGGAAGTGGAGTCAGTGATTGGCAAATCCGGCCGGGCGGATACGCCGACCGATCCCGCGCCGCTGGATATGGTCGAAACGTTCGTCAACTATCGACCGAAGGAGATGTGGCCCAAGCGCGTCTTAAAATTTGCGGACGCGCAAAGCCAAACTAGCCGCGTCCTGGATCGCCTCGAACAAGAAGGATTTGTCGCACCACATACCGATGCGCCCGAGCGCAAAAGTCTCATTGCCGATGCCAGCCAAAAGGCGTTGGAACGATTTGACGAAACAATGCGCGAAATGGCCCTGCTGAGATACGTAGAATTTGAGCGGGCACTTGAGCCAGCTTTAACCCATTTCGCTGTCGAAGATCTGGTGCGCCGGTTAAAGGATGCTGGCCAGCTGACTTGGCCCGCGGGAACGGATGAAACGAAGCAGATCGAGACACTTTCTGTAGCATTGCAACCCAAGTACGGGCAGTGGTTGGCCAAATCTCCCTCCCTTGAAGATGCGACACACCTCAGCCAAGACGTTGCCGCGAAACTCGCGGAAGTCGGCGCCATCGAGGACGTTGTTGGCGCATTGGAATTAAAACAGTCGATCGTCTCCACGTTGACAAGTGGAGTGAACGAATTCCTTGGAGGAGAGCACAAATCACTGGCTGGCGAATTGCACAACGCCGTCGAAGAAAAACGCGTTCAACTGTGGCATGAACGTATTCATGCAATCAATTGGGAGCTTTTCGATCGGGGGATTGAGGCGTTCACTTGGAACTCTATGGAGGAGTTGATCAAAGGTGCGGATAAGCTTGGATGGCTAACGAAGGTTCCCCGAGGCAACGAAGCGGAGCAATTTGCAGTTCAAGCACTGAACGCCCAGTTGGGGGAGAATTCTGACCCCGCGACTTTTAAAGCGTTTTACCAAATGCGTGAGGAATTAGAGAAACCCTTCGGCAAGAAAGTCTTCTTCTGGCCACGGCAAACCGGACCGAAGGGCGATCTTGTCGATGATGAAATGGGCCGAGTTTTGCAGGTCCCGGGTTGGAGCAATATTTTTACGCAGCCGATTATTAACCGAATTGAAATGCTTTCAACGGGCGTTCGCACCGATATCGGAGTGAAAGTATTTGGTCCGGATCTGGACACGATCGACCGTGTGTGCAAGGAGATTGAAACCTCGCTTCAGCCCGTCAATGGAGCCCGCGATGTTATCGCTGCCCCGATCATGGGGAAGGGATATGTTCAAATTGACATCGATCGCGAGCGGGCTGCACGTTACGGGATTTCGGTAGAAGATATTCAAAATGAAATTGAAGTTGCATTGGCTGGTCGAGCCGTTACGTTCACCGTTGAAAATCGAAACCGATTTCCAGTGCGCGTTCGCTATGCACGAGCCGACCGTAATGACGAAGAAAATATCCGCAGATTGCTAGTGAGCGCGCGAGGAATGGGGTACTCGTTGGACGGTACGTCTTCGCCCGGCGGAATGTCCACTTCGACGACGGGATCTGGTGATGAGTCTTCCACAACAAAAACCGCTGGGGAACATTCCGCCGCTCCCGCGCACTCGGCTAAGCGAAGCGCCTTAATCCCACTAAGCGCCATGGCCGACGTGCGGATCGTCGAGGGGCCAGCGATGATCAAGAGCGAAAACGGCCGCTTGCTGAACTACGTAACGCTCAATGTCCGCGGGCGGGATATCGTAGGGTTTGTCGATGAGGCGCAGCGCGTGGTAGCGCAAAAGGTTGCGTTGCCAGAGGGAGTCCACCTGGAATGGAGCGGGGAATTCGAACATCAGGTGCGAGCTGCCCGGACCCTCCGCATTATTTTTCCTGTTGTGTTCGTCCTTATTTTCATCATCCTGTACCTCACATACAACGACCTCGCCGATGCCGGGTTGATGATGCTGGCCGTACCCGAAGCACTCGCTGGTGGTGCATTCTTTATGTATCTGTTCCCAAAAATCCTGAACGGCTGGGAATCTCCCCCGATGGATTTCAGCGTCGCCGTGTGGGTCGGCTTCATCGCTTGCTTCGGAATGGCCACAGAGACGGGCATCATCATGCTCGTCTATCTGCGCGAAGCCATCGAAAAACGCGGCGGTCTTGAAAACATACAGTCGCTTGAAGAACTGCGCCAGGCAGTCATCGAAGGCGCCGTGCATCGACTTCGACCGAAGTTGCTCACCGAGGGTGTCGCCATCATTGCGATCTTCCCGATGGTTTTTGCCAAAGGTGTGGGCGGGGAAATCCTGGCCCCGATGGCATTGCCCGTTTTGGGCGGACTGTTGATCTCCGATGAGGTTGTCGATTTATTCTTGCCGGTTCGGTTCTATTGGGTCCGGCGTGCTCGTTGGCTGAAGCTTCATGGCAAAGGTTCAATGATTCATTTGCCGGACAGCCACCCAGATGATCAAGTTGTCGAATCGAGCGCAGTGTGAGACTGGTTAACTGAGTTGTAAATCACTCCTACTGACGGGAAGAAAGACATGGACTCAGAACACATCTCGCTGCCAATTCTTGATGCGGCGATGCCACCAGCAATCGATCCAGTGTGTGGAATGAAGGTCAACGTGTCGTCGGCGAAACACAAGTTCGACTACAATGGTAAGACGTACTATTTCTGCGGTCGTTCTTGCCTCGAAACGTTTTCCGCCAATCCTGGAGGTTTTTTGACGGCCTCAACACCGGGACCAAAGAACGACCGAGACAAACAAGCAAGTTCGGCTGAAGCGTCGCCGGATGCGTTCTACACGTGTCCGATGCACCCCGAAATACGCCAGCGCGGACCCGGGAGCTGTCCAAAATGTGGCATGGCATTGGAGCCTGAGTCTCCCCTGGTATCGGCACATGGCGTCGAGTACACCTGCCCGATGCATCCCGAGATTGTGCGCAGTGAGCCTGGCACGTGCCCGAAATGTGGGATGGCACTTGAGCCACGGACGGTCGTCGCTGAAGAAGCAAATCCTGAACTCGTCGCTATGAGCAGACGCTTTTGGACGAGCGCCGCTTTGACCGTGCCTCTGTTCATTCTCGCTGAAGGTCGCCCTTCACGAGCGTTACACCCGCGCTTTGCTAGACGGAAAACCTGCCGGACTTTTAGGCGTTGCGTTTTTAATCAGTGTCCCGGCAGTCGCGCCACGACCAACTCCGACCATAATGGACATTGGTGTGGCCAGACCAAGAGCACAGGGACATGCAATGATTAGCACAGCCACCGCATTGATAACTGCGAACGCATAACGCGGCTCTGGCCCTCGTACCCAATGCTCTCCAGATGTCCTGATCACTCGTGGAAGCTACAAATCGAGCCGAGCGCTGAAGTTAATTTACGGGAACTGCGGTTAGCCTGCCGCTTGCGTTGACGAATCTGGTTCCACTTTAGTTACTCGCTTTTGACGACGGCAACGACGATGACAGTTATGCTGCTGACGCTGATTATCCATGCGTCGCACACACGACGACCTGACAACAGGAGTCTGTTTAGTCCTGTTTCTCATCTACTTTTCGTGTGGATTTTCAGGTCGTGGTCAATCCTGTCGTCAATTTGCGATTGGTTGGGATAGCAGCCTGCGCGGCAGCATTGCTAGCATCCTTTCACATAAGCGCCTTCGCCGAATCTCCGGCAAGCGGCGATCCCGCTCGTCAAAGTGACAGTGCGGACGTTCAGAGCATCTACCGCCGACTCGATGGTCAGGAAGCGGAGATTCGTCGACTCCGCGAGGAATTGGCAGGCCGCGAGGGTACGGCGGAACATTCAGAGGTACTTCCGGATGGATCTACGTCCAGCGAGAGTGGCGAGGCAAAAGCCCCTACGTCCGACCTTGAGGACCGAATCAATGCGCTAGAAAAGCGGCTCAAGAAGTTGGACACGCCAAAGGACAACACACCAAAAGACGATTGCGGGATGACCGGACCCTACGACGTCGGCAGCGATACAAAGATGAACGCCTCGTGGAAGAATGGTGTGGTCTTCGAATCAGCTCACAAAGATTTTCGATTTCACGTCGGTGGCCGAGTCCAGTGGGATATAAGCGCTTTCGATAATGACCCGGCCTTACTCGTGCCGCCAGCTGTTGGCGGCATCGGACCGCAACCCGACTCAACCCAATTTCGTCGCGCACGTATTCGCGCCGATGGCACGATGTACGAAGTATTCGACTGGGTTGCCGAATACGACTTGGCGAACACGCTCACGCCAGCTGCGGCCAACGCGGGCCAACCCGTGGCCACGACCCCGGGGCTGACGGAGCTTACCATCACTTGGACGCATTTGCCGATTGTGGGCAATTTTCGCGCGGGCAATCAGCGCGAACCCATGGGTATGGAACATTTGACCAGCGATCTCTATCTCGACTTTATCGAACGTTCGTATCTGCGCGATTCGCTATGGGGGCCGTTCAACAACGGCTATACGCCGGGGATGACGTTTTTTGACTGGACTGAATGCGAAGACGCCACTTGGGCAGTCGGCCTCTATGCAAACCAAGCGGACTCGTTCGGGTACGCAATTGGCGACGAGGTAGCAACTACCGGGCGTCTAACTTACTTGCCCTACTACGATGAACCTTCTGACGGCCGCTATTTGTGGCATATCGGCGCTTCCGGCAGCGTTCGCAATCCCGACCAGGGGCAAGTTCGAATTCGTACGCGGGGCGACATTCGCAGCGGTCCGCCGGGCGTTCTGAATCCGATTTACGCTGATACGGGAACGTTCAATGCTTCGCAGCAGGATATCGCGGGCATGGAAACGGCGGTCGTGTGGGGGCCGTTAACCCTCGAAGCTGAATACGATGGCACGTGGGTGCAGGATGCCACTTCAACAGGCGCAATTCCGGTCGACTTTGGAACGCCTTTCTATCACGGCGGATATGTAACACTGCTCTATTTCTTGACAGGCGAGCACAGTGTCTACAACCGACATACGGGCACATTTGAGGGCGTCACGCCGTTCGAAAATGCGTTCTGTACTTCGAGTTGCAATGGGGCCAATACTGGAAGCGGCGCTTGGCAGCTGGCTTTCCGATATAACACGATCGACTTGAACGACAACGGCATCAACGGCGGAGTACTAAATAGCTTCACGGCCGGTGTTAACTGGTACTGGACTTCGAACGCGAAGGTTCAATTCAACTACGATCTCACGCGTCGCAGTGAGGTCAAAACAGTCGATGCGGGCGATATCAACAGCTTTGGCCTGCGATTCGCGTACTTCTTCTAAAATGCCGTCGCTGCCAGCACTCTTTCGGCGCGACCCAATCCTCTTGCTTGCGACGAGCTTTCTAGCACGCCAGCGGCGGTAGCTGATCTGGACCGTTCGGGTTCATCCGCTACAATCCCACCACGCCATTGGCGTTTTACTTTTCCGGCGCACGTTCCACGCGCCAACGTGTTAGCATTTGCGAACGAGACTCCCCGTTGTTTACTGCGCCGATTTATCGCGCGGCACTCACGGCCGTGGCGACGGTCTCTGCTCTGGCTTGCGCTGCGGTAGCACAAGAAAGCCAGCCGACTGTTCGCACACAACCATCAAGCGCGTACGCCGGAAGCTCAACCACTGGCCTAGGCAGCGATGGCATCTCCGCTACGGATGACGTTCGTGAACAGCTCGATCGCCAGGAAATAGAGCTTCGTCGATTGCGTCGTGAGCTCGAAGAATTACGGGCAGGAAATCTTCCGACTGCGGCGTCTTACACCTCCGCGGATAAAACCAGTTCTGTGGCGGGCGCTTCCGGCAGCTACGACAACAAAGAATCACTACCCTCACCGGGGAAGTCAAATGCCGATGCGCAGTCGCCAGCGGACGACGGTCGGCCGGTATTTGGACCCGCGTATGAAGTCGGAAGCGACAAAGCGCTCAGTTCGAGCTGGAACAACGGCTTTGAAGCAAAAAGTAAGAACGGTGACTTCCGTTATCGAGCTGGCGGTTTGCTGCAGTTCGACTCTAGTTTTCTCAACACCGATCCAGACCTGCTCCGGCCACCCGCAGCAGGCGGCATCGGTTCGAATCCCGATTCGCTACAGATTCGCCGGGCTCGAATCACGCTTGAAGGCACGGCCTACGAGGTGTTTGACTTCAAGTTTGAATGGGATTTCGCAAACTTCGTCGCGCCAGCCGCCGCCTCCGCAGGCCAGCCAGTCGTCAGCACGCCGGGTTTGACTGAAATGTGGGGCCAGTGGACACAACTGCCGGTGCTTGGAATTATTCGCGTGGGCAACCAAAAGGAACCGCTTGGGCTGGAGCACGTCGAGCCCATCAAGTACCTGAGCTTCATCGAGCCGTCTTATTTATTTGACATGGTCTTCGGACCTTTTAATTTGGGTTTCACTCCCGGCATTCAGGTTATGAATTGGTCCGAGGACCAATCCACAACTTGGCAATACGGGGTCTTCGGAAATGACTCGGACGGCTTCGGTTACAGCATCAACAATGACTGGGCGATTACCGGACGAGCAACGCACTTGCTCTGGTATGATGAACCCTCCAATGGGCGTTACCTGTGGGAGGTGGGAACGTCCGGTAGCATCCGCACGCCGGATGAGGGTGCGGTGCGGTTGCGAACCCGCGGCGATATTCGCAGCGGACCGCCGGGGGTATTGAATCCAATCTACGCCGACACCGGCGGATTGCTCTCAGACCAGCAAGACGTCGTGGCGTTTGAAACGTTTGCCCAGGCAGGGCCGTGGTCGTTGCAAGGTGAGTATGCTGGCACTTGGGTCCAGGACGCGGTGCAGCCTGCCGGGGTCGATCACGGCACGCCATTTTTTCATGGCGGCTACGTCGAACTGCTTTATTTTTTGACAGGTGACTGTCGTAATTTCAATAAGCAGTTCGCAGTTCCCGATCGTACCGTGCCACTAGAAAACGCCTTTCTGGTCGAAACTGCGAATGGATACAGCTCCGGGCGCGGTGCATGGCAACTGGGGATCCGCTATTCCGGCATCGATTTGAACGACAACGGCATCAACGGCGGCATTCTGAACTCGGGCACGCTCGGTCTGAATTGGTTTCCGAACCCAAACACCATCATCCAATTCAATTACGATTTGACGCACCGTAGCCAAGTAAGCGGCACGCCGGATGGGTTTATTAACGGATTCGGCGCGCGAATGGCGTACAACTTCTAGACGGGCCTAATGCTCGTTAGTGAGTCGTCAGGCAGTCAATCGACTGAGGTTCGCCCCACACTTTGTTATCGACGACGTTTTGGGCCGGATAACCTAACGCGTGGTAAAGTCTGAACTGCGCCTTGTTGTAGTCATTCACACTGGCATAATAGTTTAGGTAAGATTGCAATAACTGTCGCAGAGCTGCGGTGACTTCTTGGGGGCGGATCGCCAGTTGCAGTTGATTACCGGAGCGAATTGTCTCGCCCAGCCCGCGAAGATTTCCATCAAACGAGGCTTTGGCGGCGATCAATCCTGACTCGGCCTCGCCGACGCGAGTCGCCGCTGCCAATACGCGAGCTCGGGCCTGGACGACTTCCGCGGCCACGTTGTCTTGCGTGCGAAAGAGCTCGACCGCGGCTTCGCGCTGTTCCCCGTGACGTTGATTCACTAAGCCAACATTTCCAGCGCCAAGGTTTTGGAGTTGCCAAAGCACTTGAAAATCCCAGTCGCTACGTCCAGCCCAGGTAGGATCCTGGCCCGTAAGCCCGGCGCCATAGATGCCCGCGCCCAATGTTTGGCCAGGCGTAGAACCACCCTCTAAAACGAGACTCGGAATCCACGGCCGCATTTTTTCTTGTTTGAGCCTTGCAATCGTTGCTTGAACAATTGCTTGTTGTGATGCAAGCTCCGGCCGGTTCGTAAGCCCTTCCGTGATCAGTTCGTCGACCGCCTCGTCTGGAGCGACAACGGTCACTTTTAAATGCGGCGGTTCGAGCGGGATGATAACGGCCGCAGGATTTAATCGCAAAACACGGGTGAGATTGGAGCTACTGATCCGCCAATCTTGTCTAGCGGTTGCCGTCTGTTGTTCTAAGTCAGCAAAAGCAGCGATAGCGCGCTCGACCTCGATTGGAGCAGTGAGGCCTAGCGAGAGTGAGCGAACTTTCTTTACCAGCTCATCGGCTTTGGCGTGCGTATCGACGTAAGCAGCTAACACGCCGCGCGACTCTTGCACGGAAAAATAAGCGTCCGAAACTGCCAGCAGTGCGTCATTCTGTGCTGCTTGAACGTCGTACGTCCGTGATCGATAAACCTGCTGCGCTGCAAGCGGAGCATAGATCGCATCTGTAAGGCCGAACACGGCTTTCATGCCGCCACCGGCCATGAACTGATTGCGAGAGTTAATTGCTACTTCGCCGGTAGTTCGAATCTGAGCGCCGTCGTGGCGTTGGTAATCTGTTCCCAAATCGACATCTGGAAGCCAGAGGACACGCGCCTTTTCAAGCTGTCCATATGCAGTGATTTCACTGGCTCGCGCGGCTTCGACTACGAGCGGCCGTGCTTCTGCCAATCTCAGTGCGGTGGCGAGGTTAATCGACAACGACTGGTCGATATCCTCGGGCCGCGCTGCGGGAATCTCTGGGACGTTGGATGTGCCTAAAACTTGCGGAAGCGGACCGGGCTCAGGCAGTCGTTGTGGGGGTGGGATTTGTTCTGGGACGACGTCCTGGAAGTAGTTCGCAATGGCTCCCGAATGCACAACTGCGTCGTCGGGCCGAACATCTACCGCTTGTTGTGCGTATACGGCGCTGGGAGTAGCTAGCAATAGCGTTAATGCCAAGCGCGGCATGCAGATATGTCGCATCATCGTTGCCCCCGATCAGCCGCTGATGGTCGTCCACTCGCGGTGAGCCGTCGCTCCGGCTACGCTGATCCATCGCCTAATAATCGTTACCATCGTCCCAGTTTCGATCGGGACTAGAGCTTATTGCACGGCAAAGTCGATACAATCAGAATAAGTGTAAGCGGACGCTGACCTTAAGACCTTCCTTGTTCTCCGCTAGCAATCCCCACCTTATTGGTCCGCAGGCGTGAGTGCCACTAGCAATTTCGCATTGCCGATAGCGGCTAAAGCGCTCCATTGGCGACGCAAGTGACTGGCGTGCCAACAACGCGATGCCAGCAGCAACGTCTAACCGAGCCACTTGAAGACAGGAGCTCGCGGTGAACTTTATCGTATTTGGAATGCGTCACCCGATCAGCACGATGATGATGATCGTGACGTTGATCGCCGTCGGCGGGCTGGCGTTATCTCGCATGCGGGTCGATATCTTCCCGCCCATCAATCAGCCGCAAATTGTCGTTTTCTGCAACTACGGCGGCATGGATCCTAGCCAGATGGAGGGTCTCCTCGTCAATCAGTTCGAGTTGGCGTTTCAATATGTAGACGGCGTAAAGAACATCGAATCACGTTGCATCAGCCAAGTCGCGCTCATTAAGCTCGCGTTCTACCCAGGTACCGATATGGCCAAAGCGATGGCCTCGGTCGTAAGCCAAGCGAACCGGGCACAGGCAAGCATGCCGCCCAATGTGCTGCCTCCGCTTATCATGCAGCTCGACGCGGGCAGTGTCCCCGTCGGCTATCTCGTATTGCAAAGTAAGAATCGAACGCTTGGAGAAATGGGCGACCTCGCCCAAATGCGAATTCGGGCGCTTGTTCAGTCCAACGTGCCCGGGACCATGGCCACCTCTCCTTTTGGAACCAATACCCGTGCGATCGTGATCAGCGTTGATCCCGATCGGCTGCGATCGTATGACCTTACGCCCGATTCAGTCGTATCCGCGATTCGAGACGGCAATTTCATCAGTCCGTCGGGCAATGTGTATGTTCAAGATGAAATGCCATTGGTGCCGAACAACGCCATGATCAGTGAGCCGAAAGACTTCGGTAACATTCCTATTAAACCCGGTAGTGGCGTGTATGTGCGCGATGTTGGCACGATCTCCGATGCGACCGACTTAAACTACGGCTACGCGTTGGTGAACGGACATAAGTCCGTTTATTTGCCAATCGTCAAAAAGAGCACGGCTTCGACGTTGCAAGTTGTCGGCGACATAAAAAAGTCGATGCCGCTGTTCAAAAGCGTGTTGCCGGACGACGTCAATTTAAGTTTCGAATTCGATGAGTCGCCCGCCGTTAAGAGTGCGATCAGCAACGTGTTTATGGAGGGCTTGATCGGCACGGTGCTCACAGGCGTGATGGTATTGATTTTTCTCCGCGATTGGCGGAGTGTGATTGTCGTCGTGCTCAATATTCCGCTCGCGCTGCTCGGGTCATTGTTTGGCCTATGGGTTACCGGCTACACGATCAATATCATGACGCTCGGCGGCCTAGCATTGGCGATCGGCATTCTCGTCGACGTGGCCACCGTATCGATCGAAAACATCCACGTTCAGATGACTCGTACGAAGTCGCTGGCCCGCGCCGTAGAGCGAGGCAGTCATGAAACCGCGGTGCCGAGATTGTTGGCGCTCGTTTGCGTGCTGTCCGTGTTCATTCCCGCATTTATCATGGAAGAGCCGATTCGATCGTTGTTCGTGCCGCTGGCGCTCGCGGTCGGGTTCGCAATGGTTTCCTCGTACGTGCTATCGAGCACGTTCGTACCTGTTATATCTGTCTGGCTGATCAAGCATCACGGCGAGCACGCGGAACATGGGAAGCGGGGACTGTTCGATCGAACTCAGCGCATCGTCCGGATTTGGCTTCGTCGTCTAAGAAGAGGTCGTCGACTCGTAATTCCGGCATACATTACAGACCGTCTCAATCAGCCTGAGAAACCAGGAATAAAGCACTCAGAAACTGCCAAGCAGGGATTGTTCGATCGATTTCAGGTCGTTTTCGGTGGCTGTGTGCGACAACTCGTAACTTGGCGGTGGATCGTCGTACCTGCCTATCTCGGCGTCAGTTTGTTCGTGCTGCTAGCGGCGGGGAGCCAACTCGGAATGGAACTGTTCCCGCAGGTGGACTCGGGAGAGTTCGTACTACGATTCCATGCGCCGCCCGGATCAAATTTCGAAATCACCCGGCAAATCGCGGCGAAAATTCTGCAAGTAATCGACGAAGAAGCACAGGCCGGAAACGTTCGAATTTCAATGGGCTTCGCTGGCCAGCAAGCGCCCGTCTATTCAATGAACAATTTGATTCTTTTTATGCGTGGGCCCGACGACGGGCAGCTGCGCATCGCACTAGAAGAAGAAAGTGGTATACGCCTAGCGCCGTTCCGAGAACGCTTGCGTAAAGTGCTGCCTGAAAAGGTTAGGCCATGGTTAGCGGACTTACTTGAACAACAAGGCCTCACGGCTGCCTCCGCAAAAGCCCGGGCGGATCAGGTCGCGTTCGGTTTCGAGCCGGGTGATATCGTGAGCGAGGTGATGAGCTTCGGGTCACCAACGCCCATCGAGATTGCCGTGGTCAGTCCCAACTTAGCAGACGCTAAAGAGCATGCGGACAAAATCAAAACTGAGTTGGAAAAAATCCCCTATTTTCGCGACGTCGCATACCATCAGTCGATTGATTATCCAACGGTGCCGGTGCAAATCGACCGGGAGCGGGCCGGCATGAGCGGCATGACGGCGAAAGAAGTTGCAGACGCCATTTTGGTGAGCACGTCATCGAGCCGTTACGTCGCCCGCAACTACTGGCGCGACCCAAAATCTGGAGTGGATTATCAAGTCGAGGTACTCGTTCCGACGAAACGGATGAATTCATCGCGACAAGTGGAAACGATACCCTTGCGCCGCGTGTCGGGAGGGTCGAACTTGCTTGTGCGCGATGTGGCCACGGTTAGTAAGGGAACGATGCCTGGACAGTTCGACCGAAACACCATGCAACGATTTCTGAGTTTAACCGCGAACGTCGAGGGTGAAGACTTAGGTCGGGCTGCGCGTCAAATCAATGATGCCATCGAAGCGGCTGGCCAGCTACCAAAAGGTGTAAGAATTGATATCCGTGGCCAAATAACGCCAATGCAAGAGATGTTCAAATCGATGACAATAGGATTGGCGATCGCCGTCGTTACCATCATGATTTTACTAACGGCATATTTTGAATCGCCGCGGCTGGCACTCGCTGCCGTGAGTGCCGTACCTGGTGTTCTCAGTGGTGTGGCATTGATTTTGTACATCACCAACACTTCGCTGAACATCGAATCATTCATGGGCTCGATTATGTGCATCGGCGTGTCGCTGTCGAACTCCGTAATGATGGTGTCGTTCATCGCGAGAGATTGGCAGCATGGGAAAAGTTCATTTGATGCCGCTTGGCTTGGCGCTCAAGAACGCTTGCGGCCAATTTTAATGACGGCGTGCGCCATGACGGTCGGTATGGTGCCAATGGCACTTGCTTTGGAACGAGGTAGTGAAATGCAGGCGCCGCTGGGGCGAGCCGTTATTGGTGGATTAGTTGTGTCTACTTTCGCCACGTTGCTGATTGTGCCGTCGGTATTTGCCCTGCTGATGGGCGCTCGCCCGTCTGTGTCACCGTCTGTACATCCCGACGATCCTGCGAGTCGATATTACGATCCCTTGCCGGTCAAAGAAGGCGACGATCCCCGTACGAGTCAAGCCTTTGCCCACGCATGAAGGCGATCTGAAAGGAAGTAAACTGTGAAATCGGTGAATCGACTTCTGCTTGGAATGCTGCTCTGCGGTTTTGCATACGGCTGCAGTAAACCAAAGACGGATAAAGCCGCGCCACTCAATTTGGTGCCGACAGTAAAAGTTGAGCAACCTGCATTGCGCGACATCGAACGTATTATTGCCCAGCCAGGGGCGATCGAAGCGTACGAGCAAACGTCGATTTATTCCAAGATCCCGGGCTTCGTGCAGAAGTGGCACGTCGACATTGGCGATCGGGTTAAGAAGGGTGATTTGCTGATTGAGTTGCTTGTTCCTGAGCTGGCCGATGAGCACAGTCAAAAGGTCGCCCAGATCGAGCAGTCCCGGGCAGTCGTTCACCAATCCGAGAAGCTCATAACGGTAGCGGAAAGCAACGTTCAATCTGCACAGGACGCTGTGACCGAAGCAAAGGCCAATATCGATCGCTACGTGGCGGACGTGGATCGATGGCAAGGTGAGATGAATCGCTTAAGAGGCCTCGCGAAAGATGGGGTTGTTAATCAGGAGGTCCTTGCCGAAACAGAGAATCAACTGAAGTCGAGCCAAGCGGCATTGGAATCTGCTCACGCCGCTGTAAAGAGCAAAGAATCGCAACGCCTCGCGGCCGAAGCCCAAGTGGGAAAGGCCAAGGCAGACTTAAATGCCAGTCAAGCGCAGGTCAAAGTTGCCGAGGCAGAAGAGCAGCGGCTTGCTTCGATGTTCCAGTACACAAAGATCACTGCTCCCTACGACGGCGCGATCACCTCGCGCAACGTCAGTACCGGCGATTTTGTCCGTGCGGGCACCGGCAACTCGCCTGAGGGCGGAAGTTCCGAGGCATCCGGTGGTTCACCAATGCCGATGTTAGTCGTTACGCGTACCGATCCGATGGTATTCGTCATCGGAGTACCGGAGGTCGATGCGCAATACGTGAAAGTAGGCACCAAAGCGTCGCTTCGACTTCAGGCGCTCGCTGGTCGCGAGTTTGACGTTGCAGTCACTCGAATCGCCCCTACGCTCAACAAGCAGAGTCGAACCTTGATGGCTGAGGTCGACTTGCCGAATCCCAATGGCGAACTTTTGCCGGGAATGTATGCTTACGGGTCCATTGAATTGAACCGCTCGAAAGTTCGCGCAATACCCAATTCAGCGACCGTGCAAATTGGCAATCGGATGTGCTGTTATTTAGTGGAGAACGGGAAGGCGTCGCGCACTCAAATTCAAATCGGCGTCACCGACGGCAGTTGGACCGAGGTCGTGAAAAAAGAATCCTATCCAACAAACGGACAGTCCGGGACCTGGCAGGATTTCGACGGTTCAGAAAAAGTCATCGTTGGTGATCTGTCAGAGATTTCTGATGGCGAGCGGGTTGCGCTCGACGAAGGCCAAGCTCAGCAGCCGAAGTTAACCAGCTTTAAAGCTGGTCACGAAGTTGCCGCAACAACGCGCTAAGTGACGAAGCCTCGCGCGGTCAATTGTCCAACTTTCGCTAACGAATACGAAGCGATCGAGTTGGGAATTCGGTCTCTCGTGGAGGACCGGCGATTCCGGGCGACAGCCGCTCAATCATTTGGGCGACGGCGAGGTCGGGATCGCGGCGACACTATTGTGCTGCTTGGCAAGCAATTCGGCGGCCTCTGCTTTTTGTCCTGACTTCTCAAGCAATGCGGCATAACGCTGCACGAGGCTGTCCATGTCAGGATGATGGTTTGACCCGAAGGCCTTTTCGTAGGTAGCCAGAGATTCTTTGTACAAGGATGCGGCTTCGTCAGTTTTGCCTTGCATTTCGCGCACCTGACCAAGCTGTTCAAGACTACGCGCTACCTTGGGATGTGCGACAGGGAATGCCTTCTTTCGCGATTGCAGAGAGGCTTCGCACAACGGTTCGGCTTCGGTCGCCTTTTCTTCGGCGATGTACACTTCGGCAAGGCCCGATTGACAGTTCGCCACGTACGGATGGTCGGCAGCGAACATTTTTGCAAAGGATTCTAAGCATACACGGCTCAACTCTTCCGCCTCTTCGTATTTCTTCTCGGCGCAATACGTCTTCGCCAAATTGCTCTTCCCCATCCCAACGGTCGGGTTGTTTTCACCGAGCGTTTGTGTCCAGATCTCAAGCGACTGTTTCCCGAGAGACTCGGCTTCGTCGTACTTCTTTTCTTCGCGCACCACGACCGACAGGTTTTGTAAAACGTTGGCATACGCCGGATTCTTTTCGCCCGCGAATTGGCGGACGAGGGCCAGAGAGCGTCGATAAAGAGCTTCTGCCTCATCGTTTCGTCCCTCGGTGCGGTAGAGGACCGCGAGGTTCTGTGCCGCTGCCGCAATTCCAGCTTGGTCGCTAGGATAATTCTTTTCGATCGCGGCTAAGGCTTGCTTCCCAACCTTTTCCGCCTCATCGAACTTGGCTTCTTCTTGGTACAGTGACGCAAGATTGATTTGGCCTCGAATCGCATTTCTACCGTTTGCCCCTTCGGCATGTTCGACGATCGCATTTGCGCGTTTGTAAGATGCCTCTGCGTCTACGTAGTAAGCTAAGCCCTGCTGCACGCTCGCCAGCATTCCCAGCGATTGGGCAAACCGCGGATCATTGCCCCCGAATTGTTCGGCCTGGGTGGCGGCGGATTGAAGTTGCTTAAGAGCTTCGGAATAGTTGCCTTGTTGCTGCGCCCTGAGCCCAGCCTGCATCGAGTTCTTCCACCCAGATTCCTGAGCAGCTGCAATGTTCGTGCAAAATATGAGCGCACAGGCGGTGACTAGTTCGAATCGTTGTAATTGCACAGCTTAACTCCTAGCGCACAGAGTGAATCGCTTACGGTCCGAAAATCCTTGGCCGGCTCATGAGCTGAACGAGGCGTTCAGATCGGACCGTTCAACGGTAGGCAGCAAAAGGCGTAACTATTTATTCAATTCTTTGCTCAACGACAATGCGAAAATCGTGCGCTGAAGACTGCTAGCTGGCGAAGAGATGTCCCCGAGTCTACTGTCGCTAGCTGCCCTAATTCTTTGGCCGCGAGAAGAAGCCGAGTGGGAGTGACGCCATCGCCAAACGATCAGCGACAGCTTGGTCCTGGCATTTCCGGTTCGCCCGATCAGGCTGATTCGTCCAGCCGAGTGATTCGCTGCGTTGCGATTTCACCTGCCTTCGTCGGCCTGTCATCGTCGGGGCTCACGTCAAGCTGGCTCCGACGAGGATGGGTCGAGGAAGGCAATTCACCCCCGCCTCTGCTAACCTGCCTTTGTTGGTCCGATTCCGAGGGGCCTTATTGATTCGGAAATTAGTCCAGAAAACCTTCTCTCGTAAGCCTCTCCGACAAGGCTTCTTCAGCGATTTCCTGTTGCGTAGAAATACTTGCTCCTTTGAGCCTAAGCTCTAAAGACGCGCGCTATATCCGCCTAACACTTTGATGGGCAGCCCATGCAAAACACCCGAGACCAAGAGTAAGGAGTGCCGCGCATATGACAGCGTTGCGCAACAGCCGCGGATGGGTCTTAGATGCAGCGCCAAGTCGCTTGCCGCGCGAGATTGTGATGAAACGGCCGCTCGTAAGCGAACTCGCGGAGAATCGCGAGGGATTCTTTGGCATCGCGAACGCGAGGTTCCATCCAAGAATCGAATCCACTTTCCTCAATAAAGAACGGCTGCCGATGATGCCCATGCTCCATCACGTATTTTGACGCAGGCCGGATAAGAAACGTCATGCTGTAGAATTTCTCAGTGCCTTGACCACGTAAAGGTCGCTGAACGGGAACTCATCGGGAAGAATCTCCCGGGCTTCTTTCCAACGCCGCGAGCGGTCATTCGGGAATTGTTGGAGCTAGGCGTTCGGTCGACGAGTCACCACCAACTATCAGACCATTTCCTTGCTCACATAACGGCGAGAGCACCGCCATGGCTGTGATCAGTTACTGAACACAACTGCGTGATTTGGTAGAATGAAGCGAGCATTCACGCATACGGCACTGCAACTTCAGGAGGCCGCAATGGTAACAAAGGAATTCAAATGCCAACGGTGCGGGCATCGCTTCATGATTGAAGTCTTTGAGGAGGGCGAAGCAGATCAGAGACACTGGACGAGTCGTCCAGTCACTTGCGAGAAATGCCGCAGCCCGTCGGTGGAATCCTTACGGGTGATCGGACGATCGTCGTCTCAGTCGCGGTAATCGGTAGGAAGGCTTTAGGACAGATGCGAAAACGAATTTTCTTGAGTTCCGTCATGCGAGGATTTTCCGCTGAACGGACTGCTGCAATAGATGCGATCGAAACGCTCCGGCACGAGGCTGTCCGTGCGGAGGACTTTGGAGCTAAGCCGCACAGCTCGCAGCTTGCTTGCCTTGAAGGTGTGAGAGGCAGCGAGATCTACGTTGGTGTTTTTGGAGAAAGATACGGAGATGCGGTCGCGTCCGGACTTTCGCCCACTGAGGAAGAGTTTCACGAAGCTCGAAAGCGAGGCCTGCCGATTCTTTGCTTCATAACGAAGGGCGCAAAGGAGCCCCGGCAAGAAGAGTTCCTTCGGAGCATCACTGGATTCGAAGATGGATATTTTGTCGCATTCTATTCAAGTACTGACGATCTAGGAAAAGCGATAATCCGCGCGCTAAACGATCTTTCAACAACTGATGGCAAGGTTTTAGATTCAAAAGGCGCTGACCAAATTTTTCGCACGCGATTTGATGAGTGCTGTGTAGCCCAGCGCGGGTCTGTATCTTTCCGAATGGCACTTATCCCGGAACGGCATTCGGAGGAGTATTTCTCCCCCATAGCGTTGGGAAGCGAAGAGCTGAAAGATAAGATTAGCCAGCTACTACTGTTTGGCCCGAAACCCCGTTTTTTTACAGCAGCACTTGGTGTCGAGCACACAGAAGGCGATGACTATGTTCGGCTGCATCAAGAAAATGAAAATCGCGGTATGCCAGGGCGGTCCGTAACTCTCTTCCACGACGCTGCAATCTTCGCGAGTTCGGAAGTGCAACGCGAGTCAAGTCGCACTAGCGGATTTTTAACTTCGCACATAATTGACGAAGAAATCTTCGTAGAGAAGTTGCAATCCTTTGTTCAAATCGTGTCCGAGATTGTCTCACTCGTGCCACAGAACCAATTGTTAGCGAACTTTTTCTTTTCTTGCGAACTAAGCGGAATCGGTGACAAGTATTTTGGCAAAGTACCCTCACCTGCCCCAAACAGCATGAGCATGCCGGGGCGTCGGCTTCATGATCCTCTAAGCATTCCGAAAGAACCGCTTCGAGTGTCACGATCGAAGTTAACATCGGCAAACGAATTCGTGGCCGATATCGTTGAACGAACGGCTAGGACGTTTCGCGTAGCTGGAGCCTACTACATGAAAGAAGTAAGGGATTGGTGACCGCAAGTCAGAGAATTCAGGAGTGCTTCTGTCGGACGCCGCTTATTTTAGGGTAACGGCGTTCGCCCATACGAACGACGCACGACAGGCAGAATTGGCTGGATTTCAGATCCATATTCCAAAGCCAGTCAATGTTAGCGACCTCACGGCAGTCATCGGACGCCTCGCCAATCAGGCTTAGCCGATCGTCGACTGAAGGACATATGCGTTTTGAATCTTAGAACCCGATGGTGCATCTCGTTTCAACTAGTTCGAGCGATTTCACCGTCAACGTGAGTCACTCAGCGAGAGCAACGTCAGTGACAGCTTCGCCCCGACTGCGGCGAGACAGAAACGCTTCAAGATTTCCGACGGGAGCGAGTCATCAAACCTAGCAGCCCCATCCCTGCCAACAGAAACGTCGTTGGCTCCGGCACGATAGCGCCGATGCGGAAGCCAACTCTCTCAGAATCAGTAGGAGCGAAGCCAGAACCGACGCTACCCGAAGAAAGCTGAAATGCGGGGCTGGCGAAGCTATTGCCGCGAAGGCCTCTGGCTGTTCCCGATAGACTTTGTTCCGTCCACTGGACGATGTCTCCGCACTGGTCAAACGTACCATAGTGACTTGGCGAGGATGCAAACGCTCCGACGTTCGTAAAATAGTCCGGCGTTAGCGTGCCGTCATAATTGGCATTGTTCGTTCCGATCGCGGACAAAACGTTGCTAGGAGTTGTGTCACTCTGTGTGGCGTACGCCCAATAGCCGGAGCTGAGCCCATTACCCTTGTAGAAGGCTGCCTTATACCATTCATCGACGGTTGGAATGAAGTAACGTGCGCCTGGGTTGCGATTAACGGCCATGAGTGCAGCGTCTGTATTTGCCCCACTAAGCGTATACGCCCCGGTTTCGGTTGTACCGTTACCTTCTAGGCCGGTGGGCTGGCCGTTTTGTACCCAGTTTACGAAGCGCGCAGCATCTCCCCAGGTAACGTAACTGACAGGTAGATTTTCGAGGCCGGGAACCACAGAGTACGCGAAAGTTCCTGGCCCACCGCTTTGGACGATACCGACATTAGCGTTTCCAGACCCCATTCGCGCATGATAGAGTCCGTAAGTGTCGGTCTTTGCGACGGCGTTCAAAAACTGCGTGTACTGAGCGGTGGTTACGTCATACTTGTCGATGCTGTACTGATAGTTCACCGCACCAACGCCGTTGTCGCTTGTGTTCCCAACGTCCCCGATAGCCGCCAGTGAAATACTCGACTGGCCCGCTGTCATATTGAAAACGTCGGCGCTAGCATCAGCGGCGAAGGTAAAGAGAACGGCCGTGAAAACAACCGGCAGGAATAGTCTCATCATTTGAAGCCTTATCTCGCAACGAACTAAATACAGAGAAGTAGCACACGACCAATGCCCTATGAGCCTAATCATTTCGAGTACCGAGTAGGGACGTAGTTTCTGCGTCCTTTTTTGGGTGTCATCATTTCTGCCGACACCGCTCATGGCGGTCCACTTGCCGCGAGACTTCTAGAACCCGCATTGCTAATTCCATGCGGCCTCTTGTTCTTGTCCTTGCCGCGATGCGTGACTGATATGTCCGTAAAGTCGATTCGCTGATTTGAATCTCGGCTGCGATTTGCTTATCTGGCAGTCCACGCAACATGAGTTTCAGGACTGCCGCCTGTCTTGGCGAAAGCTCTAAGGCTTCGACGATTGCGCGCCAATGAAGCTCATCGAATGGAAGAGGTGGAGCAGACTCCGAACCAGTCGTCGTAGAATTATCTGAGTGACGAGCCACAGCAGGCTCCCAAAAAAAGAGGCGTCGAACCAGAGACGCCCAGCGAACCCCCGGCAAGAGGGCATACGGAACGTACCCTGGCCGACGCCCTTTTCAGGGCGCGGCACAAGGCACTGCATCCGTATTCAAACTTGCCGGTTTTCGCTGGAGCAGCGTCTTGACGCTCGCGCGTCATTTCAAATTGTGGTCGTCATCGCATCGGATGCCGACGCCTCTATTGTATCTGGCGCAGAGGAATTTGGGATCATTGATCGCTATCGGCTTCTACTCGCTGAACAGCAACCTCTGGTGCGAGCAAATTCGTCGAATTCGTCGGGCGAAAGAGTCTTTGACGTTTGCCAGAATATGCGGGATAATTGTGGTATGTCCGTTGATCCGAAATCCATATCGCTAAATGACGCGCAGCGTCACGTCCTGGCCGAGCTCTCGGACCAGTCGGGAAAACCGTGGCCGGAAATCCTGACCGAAGCTCTCACGCTATACCGACCGGCGGCGGCAAATAATGGGCACAGCAACGAATCGTTTACCGAATCTGCAGAACGTCTTGGCCTCGTCGGCTGCGTCGATGGGCCAGCGGATCTAAGTACTAACGCCACTTACATGGAAGGTTTCGGCGAAAGTGAGAAGTGAGCGCGTTATCGTTGACGCGGGCCCACTAGTTGCGATCTTAAATCGCCTTGATGCTCACCACGCGGCTTGTCAAAAACAGGGGCTCGATCTTCCCCGCCCGTTTCTCACAACTTGGCCAGTGATTGCTGAAGCAGCGTGGCTCCTTAGGAAAACTTCGGGCGGCGTCTCAGGTCTTCTTCGGATGGTGAGCGAAGGGTTACTGGATTGTTATCCGCTTGACTCAAGAGCTGCGGTATGGATGGATTCATTCTTAACGAAGTACGCCGATCAAAGTCCGCAACTTGCCGACGCGTCTCTTATGTACATAGCCGAGCAAGAAAAAATGGACACCCTGTTTACTCTCGATCGCCGCGACTTTCTCGTTTATAGACTGTCTGACAACCGCACGTTGACACTTCTTCCCTAGCACGTGTGGGGCTGGTCCATTTCTTCACGCGGTAAAGAAAGCCTTCGTTTCCTTTACACGCGAATGCTTCTTCCCAAGTAAGCCAGCTGTCCCGGTGCGCTTCGACTTTCTTTATGTTGACCCAGTGCCTCCCGCACCAGATCTCATCACCGACTCTGAGGTCGATCGTTCGACGCTTAGGTGGCCTCGGATATCCGTTTCTGTCACTGCGTTTGCCTGCGGGCATCCCGCGCCTGTCCAGTGGTACGACGAGCGCCAGAATAAATTCGGGCTTCTGGAGGGGTATTGGCCCAAGCTCAAAGTAGAGTGAATAAATGATGCGATATGCCATGCCGGAGAGCATAGCTGCCGCTCCAGAATAGCGCTACACCATCCGATAACTTGTGATCTTTAAACGTTAATAACACACGCTCGCACATCAATCGTTAGTCCCGTAGTACTTGAAGATTGTGCCCGGGTCCGCGTGGTCTTCAAAGCCGGTCACATTGATGATGGCCTCTGCCAGCCGGTCTTTCGGGTTGCGACCTTTGTTCAACGCGCGCCGCTGCATTCCGCCTGCAATCAGATCGGCACATTCCAGGAGAACGGTGCGGCCCTTGGGGACAGCTTCTACAGGCAGGACAGCCAACTCGCCCGGGAACTCCAGCGCTACCACCTCGCCGAGCTGCTTAGTCATCTTATGCAGGAATACGGAGTCAAAGCCTGTTTCGGCTTCCTTGATGACACGAACGCTACGGTTCTCCGTCAGGCAATTGCAGTCGCGGAGGTACTTCAGCGAATCCACAATAAGCTGAATAAACAAAGAGAACAGGTCTTGGTGCGTGCGGCCACGAGAAGTCAACGAGTAGCCCAGGAAAAGAACGCCCGAGCGCCGAGACTGGAGTTGTTGAAGAAGAGACACGGCACGATCTAGGTTGTTCTCCGAAGTATCGGAAAAATGAATCGTCTCGGGGCCCTGATTGGAACGCCACTGCTCCAACGCCGCGCAGTGCTTTTCAAACTGCTTCCAATTGATGACGCACACACCGGCGATTCCCGTGTAAGTTTTGTGACCCTCATTGCCCGTTTCGTCGAGATAGAACCGAACTTCCGAAAGTGAGTCGTGATGCGATGCTATGTATTCGTGAAACTCGGACTGCCTCGCTTCTCTTCCACGGTGCACCTCGGCTACGCCTCGGAAAAGTCGCAACTGGTTCTGGATCATGCGCCGCAAGCGACCAATTGTCTCTATGCGATCAAGTTCAAAAAGCACCTCCAGTTCAAGCGTCTGCCAGCGTTCCAGCACATCCGCCTGAAACATCTTCCAATACCTAATGCACAATGCCGTGTCGCTGTCGCGCGTCTCGGGGAATCTGTGCAAAATGTGAGCGACACGCTGTTCACTTGTCGCTAAGGACGAGTTGGCGATGTCAGCCAACATTTTCTGTCGGTGCACAGCTTGTTCAGGCGACAGGTTCGGCTCACGGGGAACCGACCAAGGTTGAAGATCGTCAATTGGATCATGAATTGGGAAGAGGAAACCGCTCTCGTCTCTGTCACGAGAACCTGTTTCGGGCGCCTCCGGCATCACCAATGGCTCGGGCGGGAGAGCTGCCATGGGAGGCACCAGAGCGGAGTCCGCTAACGAGGTGTCGTCGCCTCCCAAGACAAGAAGTTCCTCCCATATGCGGTGCTTGTCTTCGGTTGTGGCCGCGGGGTTGATCTTCTGACAGACGGCCTCAAACTCAGAGGAATATGGAAGATGTACAACGTCCGGCCCTTCGTTTCGGGCCAGGTCGAGCAGCATTTGCTTTTGATTGCGTTTCTTGCTCATCGCTGCATGCCCCGGCTTTTTCACGACAGCGTATTGTACGACGGGCGCCACGTGGCTGAACACGCCTCTAACTACATTAGGTAAAATATCCTCCGCCGATATCTAAACCGAAGAGCGGAACATCTTCATCGTTATTGAACCGTTCTAGAAGTATTTTCTCCAATTCATCTCGTGTCCAACCGGATCTCAAAGCGTGCAGCTCTCTTAAATAGTCAGGGGTGTCCGCCTCGAACGGTTCCAACTCGTAACCGTTCGCCATCTGAAGTAGCTGACGATTCGATAATCGCGGCATTCTTGCGATCCATTCATGTGGAACTGACACCACACCATACGTAGCTAGCGCCACTGCGCTGTCTCGTTCAAAATAATCAGGCTTCTCCGACCAGCGGACAGAGGGAACCCCAACCCCGTGCTCCTTCCACAATTGGGCAAAAGTATCGACTGAGGCCCCCGGGCGGAGGAGCAACTCCGACGCGTCCCCTGTTCTTAATGCCGTTAAAATTACACGAAGCTCCGCGCATTCGGCCACTTGCGGAAGGAGACGCAAGAGCTCTCCGTATTCAGAGAACGGAAGCAGGTACATTAGCCGGGCAAATGTGAAACGAATTTCTGATGTCCGCCATCGTCTTACCATCCCCGGCTGTGGAATTTCTTCGACCGCGATGCGCTTGGCATTCTCAAGGAACTTGTCGCGGATCTCTATCGCGGATTTCAGTAGGCTTTCAGGCGATTCAAAAATATAGGTGAGCTTCTGATCCCACTTACTGCGGTGAAAAAGAATCTTGAGGAACCGTCTGAATCGTCCGTACGTGGCGACTGATTGAAGGCGTGAAAATGGTAATGAAAACCCAGCGCTTTTGAACAAGTCCCGTGTCGCCATCCAGTTCTCTGGCGAACTAGCGCAATAAACTTGCAGTCGACGAATCAATGATCCAAACGTATCGGTAGTCACAGACTTTTCTCGCCGTGCAACGTGAGCGTTCCATTGATTTGCTGCGACGAAATCCGTCTTTGATTCATTTACGGCCAGCCCTTCCGCGACAACTAAGGCGCGAAACTGTCGCAACGCCGCTTCGACCTTCGACGCTTCGACTACAATCACTACATCATCCACGTAGCGAAAGTAACGGGCTGGATACAGCTTCGCCATTTCCCGATCGACATTCTCCAGCACAACATTAGCTAGAACGTGAGATAGCGGCGGGCCGACTGGAAGACCACTCTCTGGAAAGGAGAGCAGTTGCTCGACGAGGAAATTTGCCGTGTCCTTCTCGCTGTTTGTCGCTTCGGCTTTGCTTACTCGCTCTCGAAAGCGTCGAAGCGCTTTGTCTTTGTCGACGGACGGGTAAAAGTTTTTCAAATCAAGAATTATGCAGGTGTGATCAGGCGATTGACGCACCGCTTCGGCGACGTGTCTCTCTCTCAATCGATATCCATAAAAGAAATGGGCAAAAAGGTGTCCGCCCTTCCCGTATGACGGCCACAAATAGCTGTAAACGGCTGGGTGACGCGCAAATTGAGGCCACTGGCTAAGCATTGAGATTAATCGGCATTCAGCTAGAAGCGTTGTCGGACTGCCGACTACGAAGTGCCGATATTCGAGCTTCCCCTGCTCGTCCTGTCCCTTTAGCCCGGAATACTTCCAATACGCCTGCCTGCGGCGTGTGACGCTACGACGATCTACGTAACCGACAGTCCAGTCATTCCGCAGCTCTTTAGACGTACTCTCAGCGAAAACGCGAAGTCCCAAATAAGACGGCACATACTGCCGCGGCAATTGGTTCAAGGCTCTCGTGATCAGAAGAGTGGCGTCCAACTAAGCTATGCCTCCATCCTTCCGTTCATATCGATGAACCATGACTGTGCCAGCAATGGTCTTATTCTCAATAGGTTGACGCCAGCTAAATCGGCTTTGAGCGTCAGCGGCAAGATCCTCCGACGGCTTCAACCACCACGAGAAGCTAAAAATCTCCTTGATTCTCTTGGTTATGCTTTTTTCAATAATTGGCTCAATCCAAAGAACGGTGGATGCGACGTTCGATATTCTCGCAGTGATGTGCTCGAAGGAGCGTTGAAAGGCTTGGACAATAGTCGGCTCCGTGATGCCACTCAAATTGCCAACCAATACGAAGTATTCGTTGGCATCAGCATGTGTTGCAAACCATGTGTCGCAGACGCCTGATGTTTGGTTGATCTGCGCAGCATCCCAATTCAGCGTGGTTACATTTAAGGTGATGCCGTTTCTTTCAAATTCGGGAATGAGAGCGTTGGCAATTGACGAATAAATATCTAGCGCGGTCGGCGATACATCAGCGCCTATGACGCCCACTGTGAGCGGAAGCGATGGAAGTTGCCGGTGAGCGCGCGCGGTGGCCAGGACCGCTAAGAGAGAAAGCAGGCTTGCGCCAGCCCCACAAGGCGCATCCAGTACTGCAATCTTATGGCTCGAAAACGACTGAAATACTTCCACCGGTAGTGAAGCGAAGCTGCTGGCGGGATCAACAAGAATGCACACGACCCTACTGCACGAATTGGCAAAGCGGTATTTAAAATGCTTAAGCGTCTCCTGCGGCGTCGGTCCTCCGTGGATCTGTTTTTCGGTCGTACCAGCAATTGCTTCTTCCAAGAGTCCGCGACGGGCAAGTTCTGCACGGTAAGCATTCTGTAGGGTGGTCGGAAGATGAAGAAGCGGATGCGGATCTATCAGTTCGCGGCAATCTATTCTTTGAGTCGTCATACGGCGCTAGCCTAAAGTGTTTCGGAGCCAGTGTAAGAGAAACTATCAATGCAAGTAAACTAGCTGCCGGTCCAACATCGCAGTTGTCTATGAGCCTGGTCTCTTGTGGCCCGAGCTCGCTCGGCAAGAGACAGCTCGGATCCAATAATCGCGACTGCCTTTCCGCTAGCCTTTAGGCTTTCAAGGTACGCGGCTTCGTGCTCTGCACCTTGTCGACGCAGAAGCAGTGCGCTTTCTGATGTTTCGTCTTTTTTCAAAGGTTCAGAGAATGACTTTAGATCCAAAACGGTCCGAGTGAGCGCAGCCAAGACAGTTGACGAGGTCTGTCGGTGAGACCAGATAACTCTTGTCGTGTCTTCGTTGCATAGATTCCGCCTTCGCCGTATCACGCCAATCGTCACTTCAAGTGATTCGTTGCGTTGTGCCTTTACCTGCCTTCGTCGGCCTGTCATCGTCGGGGCTCACGTCAAGCTGGCTCCGACGAGGATGGGTCGAGGAAGGCAATGCACCCCCGCCTCTGCTAACCTGCCTTTGTTGGTCGGATTCGCTCGGGGCCTCATGTATTAGAAACTAGAAACGCAACTATTCAGAATACTGTGCGCTCATGCGGCCGGTACGTCATCTTTCGGTTCAATTACTTTTTTTGCGGCTAATCTTGCGTATTTAGTAGCTAGCCAGATCGTCATGAGCGATTCGAACATATCGAACCACGGGTGCTTGTGACCCAACACTTCTTGTCTTGGGCTCGCGTCGTACAGCCGAACAAGTACGCCAAAGACGACGATTAGTTCAGTGATCGCCGAAGCCGCAAGCACAAGTTGTCGAAGTTTAACGTGCTTTAAGAATCGCAAGTAACCTTTGGAATAGCGCTGCACCATACCCACAGCAATCATTATAGATGAGAGAATCGGGATGATTGCCATCCAGGCGAGTACCGCAATCAAAAGCTCGCCATTGGGGGCGCTGCTTGTGCTAATCATAATTTGAACGACGGTCGGCATCGACAGCAAATTCCGAATGTTGAAGACCACATTCGGTATCACGAGAGCGATGTCGAGGATAAGTTTTCCGCGTTTTCCTTTCGGCTCACTCAGACAATAGTTGAATATAGCGCAGTAGCCCAAGCACATGCAGAGAACGATCAGCATTAGCGGCAATTAACATTTATAGACGGTTATCGCAATCGGATAACTTTTAGGAAAAACCAAAATTAGAAATTGCTCAACCCGCGCAAGGCGACGCGATTCTGTTTTTCGATCGTGCAATTACTCCAAAAAACCTTGCTTCGTTAGCCACTGCGATAAGGCCTCTTCAGCGATCTGCTGTTCGGAAGACATTGCTGCGTGGCGAAGCCGTAGCTCAAGTGAAGCTCGCTTTAAGGCCTGAGCCGTTCGGTGCTGAAGTCGAATCGTCTTCGGGACCAAAAGCTGGTCGAGGATCTCTTTGGCGTCTGGCTCATTGGCTCGTTCCCTACGCTTTGAAACCCGCCCTTTTGAATTATTTGACAGCTCTGTTGCTCCCCTTTCTTCAAGGTCGACGATTTGCTCAGCATCGCTCGGTGAATCCTCTTTCGTAGCTTTTGGCTTTGGCGGCGCCGATTGACCGCCGATGAAAGCAAGCTTCTCGGGGGTCATTTTGATTGCATCTCCTAACGATCTTCTGTCACCCATTTGCTAACTTCTGCCTCCTATCGTTTGTCATGTTGTTTACTGTTTCACCCAAGAGTTCTTTGAAAAGTGCATCCATATCTGCCGCAGCTTGCGCCCCTTTTCGTCCGAAGCGGCTTACGACAGTGCCTTGTTGCGCAACATCCCGGTACGCTTGGAGGTCTCGAATGACACTCGACGCGACCTTAAGTCCGAGTCCCGGTGCCCCAACTTTTAGCTCCTGACTTATCGTGTCACGAGTCCTCATTTTGTTGAGTACCAGGATTCCATCTGGTCTTCCGCCATTGATCTTTTGAGCATACCGAAGAACGGCAGTCGCACCCTCAACCGAACGAACATCGAGAATTGAGGGCGAAATCGGGAAAATTGCGAGGTGGGCCAAAATGAGCAAGGTGCGGCTTAGGTCCTCAAGGCCACCCGGAGCGTCCGCCACGACGAAATCGTGGCTCTGAATCAATTCTTGGGCGGCAGAAAGGCAATTTTCAGGGGTGTCAGCGACCCGAACGGTGATTTGAGGTTCTACCTCGGCGATCCATTGCGAACTCGAACGCTGTTTGTCGGTATCGAGTAACGCCGTTGGAAACCCGCAATCGTAGAGCGACACGGCGATGTGAACGGCGATAGTGCTTTTGCCGACTCCCCCCTTCGAATTTGCGGTCACGATCAACATACGCGGAAGCTAGCGCGAATGCTGGCTTTCTGACAAGCATGTTTTTTTACTGTGCAGCAGGATTGCTGACTGGCTTACTTTCTTACTTGCTGCCTTTCTGGTTTGTCTGTCAGTAAGCAGGACGGTTTGCCGGTCGGATGCGCAGCAAACTTGCCGCGTCGTCGGCATGAAAGCTGGTTTGCTGACAAGCTTGCTTGCTTGTTTCCATTCCGGCCAAAGCTGAACGTGTAGGTGGAGCCCTTAGAGGGAACGAGAACAGACAACTGATGAAGCGGTACGGTGAAACGAAGCAGGAAAGAAGGCGTGCCACTATACACCTACAGTGAAACGAGACAGAGGTAACTGCACCATGGCGATTGTGCTCAAGACGCGAGACGGAAAAGGTTACGGTGAAACGAGACAGATGGGACAGGTGAAACGAGACAGGGATGGCCCCTTGCTTAGAGGGAACTGAGACAGCGAGGTACTGTGAAATGAAGCAGGATGAGCGGGGAAATGAGGCAGCGAAGTAAAGGTCTCTACGGTGAAATGAGACAGAGAAATCGCGCGTAAGGCCTCGATAGAAAAAGGCTTTTCGGAGTGCAACTCTTGTGTAATAACTTTAAAGAACTTGCAACAACAGAGAGCGTGTTGGTGCATTTTTCTAAAAAAGTAATGAGCGAAGAATTAGCAACAGAACTCCCCCCAGTTAAGCACAGTACGCCACAGCCTTTCAACTTTGACGATGGTCGAGATGAACTGAACTTGGCAGAGTTTCCGCTAGCAGCAATTGCTGATCGCGTTCCCGACAATCAAAAAACACTTGTGTTCGAAGATCATATTTTCGACTCTGGCAAATCGGAAATGATAAAGCGTCGACTGACGATCTCAGCCTCCGACAAATTTGGATTGCCGACCTCCCTTGATGACGAGGTGATCTTAGGGCTGATTCAACTCACGAAGCAGTATCGTTTTACTGAGCGTAAAGTGAACTTCAGTCGCTACCAACTGATTCAAGTACTGGGGTGGCGACACGAAGGGCATAGTTATGAGCGGCTCGAAAAATCACTGAAGCGCTGGTTGGGGGTGACACTCTATTACGACAAGGCGTGGTGGGACAAAGACGAGCAAAGTTGGGTCGACGAAAACTTTCACATACTGGAGCAAGTGACTCTCTATGATCAAGAGCGGCGACTGAAGCGATTGCGAAGCAGCAATTCCGAACCACCATTGTCTTCGTTCACTTGGAACGAAGTCGTGTTTCGCAGCTTCAAGTCTGGGTACCTGAAAGCAATCGATCTCGGCGTCTATCGACAGCTTAAGCACGCGGCTGCTAAGCGCATGTACCGATTTCTGGACAAACGGTTTTACCATACTCCGCGCTGGGAATTTGATCTCACGGAATTTGCATGTGAGCATATTGGACTCAGTCGTAACTACGATGTTGGTCAACTCAAAAGACGACTGAAAGCTGCGATTGCCGAACTGGAGTCGGTCGGTTTCTTGGAAGCTCTTTCTCCTGCGCAGCGGTACGTGAGAATTTGTCGCGGTCAGTGGAAAATTGTTTTTGTTAAAAAAGCAGTTCCACAAATCGAGCAGCCGAGCCGAGAGGCCGCTTCACTCATCAATCAACTCATTGACCGCGGCGTTACGCCGTCGGTGGCAACTGAACTCGTACGTGACTATCCGCAAGAGTTAATCGCAATGCAAATGGAAGTGCTCGATCGTTTGCGACAAGCGAAGGAGCGAGAACCGATGCGAAACCCAGCCGGGTACCTGGTCGAGTCGATTCGAAAAGGTTACGTTCCATCCAATAAGTTACGTCCGAAGAAAGTTGCTGCGACGCCCGCTGCGGAAGCGAAGATCGACACTCCGCCAAAGAAAACTCCAGTCGAACAACAGATAGATGCTTACCTGTCGTCACTCAGCAAAGAGGAAATTGATGCGCTTGAGCAGACTGCGCTTGAAAGTGCCGAAGCTACGCTCTCGGAAGGCTATCATCGCTCGAAGCGAGCGGGCGGGCCTGCCTTCGCAATGTATCGGCGGATGATTCTGGAACGGGAGATTTCACGAAGGCTTTCTTCGGAAACCATTCTCAAAACGTGCGCAGCTTAGAGTGACTAGAAGGTCACGGACTCTGGACGCTCAGGCGTTCTTAATTCGTTAAGAACATCTATTACGGAGGAACGAATAAATGAAGACGGACGAAGCTCTGGTAAGGGCACATTTCTAGCCGCGTCTAAATCGACATCGCTTTGCGTCATTAGACCGCCAAATCGCAAAGTCAGTCCCAAGAAATCGTGGTAGCATAGTCTTTCAGTGCAGTCGTCTTCCAAAGAAGATACGAGGCCTTTTGCCAGATCGTTACACTCGCGTGAAAAGTCAGCGAAGTTTTGTACGTAGCGCATCCGCAAGCCGCCGCCGACTTTGCCGCCAAAGCCGCTGGATATTTCGGGAATCGATAGGGCTGAGGCATCGCGAATGTCTAGGATTTCTTGAAGCGTGTAATCGCAGCGCCGGATACACTTAGCAAAGTTGACAGGTGCTTCGACATGGCCACTGGAATACAAATGCCGATTCTGGCCTAGAACGTGGATCGCATTTAGCATATTTGCAGCCGTGAGGTTTTGAGAGAACAGCGATATCGCGTCGTCGATTTCTTGAACTCGTCCGTTAATATAGGGTGTTACTGGCCCTGTTGTTGGTTCGGGATTGTTCCAAGGCTGGATTCTCTCACTTATCTGCTGCATAGACCTCCTGAAGCATCTTCAATCGCGCTCTTCGCAAGATATCACGATTCAATGCGGCTAAGCAAATTGGTCAGCCGACCGTATGGAATTAAGTGAGCGCCGCCGTTTTCTCGATTCGGTCGCAAAGCCCCGATCCCTGCTCGCTACAATGTCGTTTAGTTAGCATCCGCCACTTCGGGGCAGCATTACATGCACACGCAATCGAAGCCACCACTCGGTTCCTTAGACGTGCCGGGCAACTGGATTTGGGATAGTTCCGTCGTCGAGCACAACGGCGTTCTCTATCGATATGCGTTAAGCGCTAGTAAGAAATGGTCTCGCGATGAGCGGCACGATCATGCGGAATTGCGATTGGCAACTTTAGGCGCGCGCGATGCTACTTGGCAGGACAAGGGGATCGTGATAGAGGCCGAACAAGACGCCGAGTGGCCCAACCTTGTGATCTGGACCAGTAACGCAATCGTTCGACTTACGGAAGATGGAGCTTTCGAATTCGTTTTGGCGATAACCGGACGTAATATCGACGATGGATACCTACAAAGAATCGGAATCGCTAAATCAATGAACGGTGTGAAGTTTACGCCACCCAAAATGGTGCTTGCACCGGAGGGCCCGAACGTCGCTGAACGGGGCTACGATGTGACCGACCTCAATCCGTCCAAAGAAGTCATCATGGCGTGGCGAGATCCGTATCTGTTTCTTGATCCTAACGACGAACGGTGGCATCTCTTCTTTGCTGCGAAACCGCTGAATCCGAATCCGCTCGGACCGGTCGGAACTGTCGGCCATGCCGTAGCCAGTGACTCGACGCTCGAAGTTTGGGAACTTTTACAGCCGTTGGACCTGCCGCAACATTATCACCAACTTGAAGTTCCCTCGGTTATCTATAGGGGCGGAGAATACTTCCTGTTTGTCTCCACACAGAATAATCCGTTGATGAAAACAAACTTCGATAAAGAGGCTGCGTTTCGCGCTTATCGAGCGGACTCGATCACTGGAAAATGGAAGTCGATTTACGAAGGCTCGGACCTTGTTCACAACCACAAAATCTATGCTCCCACTATCTTTCAACGAGAAGATGGGAGTTTTTGGGCGGTAGCATTTTACTCCGAAGACACTCCTTGGCACATCATCGGTACGCCGATAGTGCCACTTCAGTGGCACGATAACTCTCCTAGGTTGCAATTCGTGGTCGAATAGTTGTGATTCAACCAGGTCTCAAGCGGCGCCGTTTGCTTAGCGCGAAACGGCCGTGCTATAAGGATGTTTAGAGAGACACAGGATAGGTCTTTTGACTGTCGATGATCGTAAAACGCTTTGACAAGTTCCGTCCGTTTGGGAGTGCTCGCCCACGTAGCTTGGCCGCCAGCCACGCGAAAGGGGACGGGGTTTACCGCCCGTCATGAGTGCTTGCCACGTAGAGCCGGATGCGCCTTACAGGTGCTTGTCCGTGCTCGAAGGAGGCTGTTCAGAGTAATCCTGCAAGTCACCGAGCTGCCTTTGTATGGCAGATCGAGTAACGCAGAGTAATCCTGAGCTTCTATCCTATAGAGATACTTTTCATTTTTTCTCGCCCGAATGGGGGCGATGCGGAAATAGTCACTCATAAGTTCTTGAGTGACCCGTCAGTTTTCAAAGTTGGTGATGTTGCGGCAATCGTCGCAGCGTAATCCACACACGGGGTTCGCTTCCTGTTTTCAAGGGGCGTTCAACGAGGTCCGGCGTGGGGAACCACGAGCCTAGCGATAGGCCGTGCCGGGGAGTGACATCCTCGGGTACCGAAGTAAGTCTTCGGACGCGAATAGCTCAACCACGAAAGGCCCGTAAGGGCTTGCCGGTAAGCTTTGAGAGGGTCGATGCCGAGATTTGTCCAAGTGCGGCAATAGCCGAACTGGACTGGGGACAAGCAACCGTTTCTCCGTAACCCGATCTTCTGGATTCGTAGGGAGAAATCAAAGCCCGTTGGCCTTATCGGTCAATTGGCTTTGTAAAGTAGGACGGCCTGACCGCCGCACCTAGAGATGTGTTTGCCACGCAGTGAAAACTGCTCACCCACGGAACTCTCACAGCAAAGAAACTGACTAACGCAGGAACCACTTACGAAGCCGGTTGGTAACCGGTGCGCGGCCAAGTCGGCCACGTGCTTAAAACTCGTAAGTGGGGGAGTGGGCTGCAAGTAGATAGCTGGCAGCGTGCGAGGCGGAAGCCTCGCGTGCTGTCGGACGATGGTCTTTGCGAAGGCAAAGACGCGAAGCCGATGCACGAAGCATCGAGCTTGCGCCGGGCAAGGCAGTCCGGACTCGTTGGCAGTTCTGGGTGGCACCAGAGCGAAGTTTGCCACGACGAAAGCAGCGACTGGCCTATTGGCCAAACGGACGGACAATGCCTGGGGGCTGCCGGGATTTGTATTCCCGGCAGTCCGCTGCGGCATTTCCTTGGTTGGAAGCAATGTGAGTCAAACGAGTTCTCTTCGGGAGAAGAGAAGTCCTTTGACAGCGAATCGAGGGTGAACAGTCGACGTGTATTCATTTCACGGAGACGTTCATCCCGAGGTTTTCGGTACGACGGTGGCATGCAATTGAGTGCGGGGCTGCTGTGAATTCAGCAGCCAGCAGCCGCGCCGCTGCCGCCGTCGATTCCGAAAGGCTTTTGATTGCAAGGTTCAGAAGGATTTTCGAGAGGTTCTCGAAAGCCTAGCTGCATTCCTCTGGGGACGCGGCAAAGGCTGGGAAGGATTTCTTTTTCAGGGCGAACAAAGGATTTTATGTTCGCCCTTCTTTGTGACCGCTTGCACGATGCGAGTGGTCTCCAAGGAGGGCATCTGCATGGAATATAAATATGAAGTGACAAATCTTGTGGGATACTTGCAGCGAGTGGCGACGCATCTTTTGCCGAAGGGATATTACTTCTTTGTGCAGGGCATTGTGCCGGAAGGGAAAGAGCCGAGCGCACTCGATGAAAAACTACTTGCAAAATACGAAGTCGTGAAGACCGAAGGGGCTCGCCGTTGGCGGAAACAACAGGGACTTGGAAACGTCCAGTATGTTCGCTTCGGGAAGTCTTGGATATTGATGGCAACGCATGGCGATCATCCCATCCGAGAAGGCGAGGGGACGAACCTTAAGGATGTGCGAAGAGTGCCGATTCGGATCGGCGAGTACTCGGTGTACGTGAAACGGGGAAACTTTCTCAAGAAACAATCACCCGATAAGTCGGCCAAGCCCGATGGGAAGTGGCGAGTCAGAGTGTTAATTGCCCGCGAGCCATACCGGGAACTGTGTGCGTACTTCCTGTCGATTGCGTGTCGCCGTCGAGCGGAGACCCTCAGCGACGAGCTGTTCGCCTTGCCGTATGTTCCGTACGCTCCGGTGCGAAAACAGCTCCTAAAGCTTTTTCGGCTCATAAACGCGAAGCGGCAAGCGGCTGGATTCGTCAAGGTCCCAGCAACGTGCCTTCGTTTCAAGCGTGAGATTGTACGGGCGTTTGATGTGAGCTACGACCGGGCGGCCTAAAACAAGTCGACAGACTCTCCGCAGCCCGGACAGGATCTTTGACGGAGCTGGGCGAGGTATTCACGGCGATACTCGGCCTGCTTAACCGGATCCGTGAGTTGAGCTATATCGCCTTGGGCTAGGGGTTGCTCGTGTTGTTTATTCGCCGCATCACAAGACTGGTTTTTGGCATCCACTTCATCCTTCATCATGCGGCCAGCGTCTCCCGCGCGTTTGTGTTTTGTTCATGTTCGGAGATCCACTGGCTTGCCTGCTGAATTACCTGCACGAGGTCTTGCTGATTCATGGCAAAGAAATTTTTTGAGTTGCCGGTACTCCCGCTCGATAGACTCTGCCATGAGCGAGTCAGTGAAAAATCGAAATACACGTAGCCAGCGGGAGATTGCCTCCGCCAGATCGATGCTGCGACCGCACCTCCACGAATCGTATGGACCGGCGTTTCAGTTGGGGCTGGTTTCTTCTTTTTGGATTCTTGTTTGTCGTTCATCATTTGGTTCTTCCTTGAAAAGGTTTTCTCTCGCGATCGTGCCACAAACTTGGTAGCTAGTCACCTCTAATCAGCTTGAGAGATGGCTCATGCGGCAACATTGATTACCGGCAGATTTTGTTGTCTAAGAGCTCGATACAATTGAACGGTAGCCGCGACATCGGCAAGTGCCTCATGGGCTGCCGCTGCATGGAACGGTATGCCGAAATGGGCGCATAACGTCGCTAACTGAAGATTTGCCGGTGGCTTCGCGCCGGAGAGAGCAAAATGCCAAAGCGCTAGCTGCAAGGTGCAGAGGACGAGTCGACGCGCGGGCAAGTAGGCATCAAGCTTTTCATACCACGTCGATAGAAACGGCGAGTCAAACGTCGCATTGTGAGCCACGAGTTGGGCCACTTTGTATGCCGCTCCTTGACTCGAAAGAGCGGGTACCGTCGCATGGCGTCGTAGAAAGTCTGCGAACTCGCGTGCCAATTCTTCCGGCTCGCGAGCTTCTTTGGCCCAAACGCCCGGATGGTAGTGATTCTTTCGCAGACTGTGGGAGTTGGCGCGGCGTTGGTCGAATCGAACCTTTGCTTCAAAGGCCTCCAGCACTTCCAAACGCGAATCGACTGCGACAGCAGCAAGTTGAATGATCGGATGCCGCTTTGGATCTGGGCCTCCAGTTTCAAGGTCGAAGAATACGAATCGCTGTTCCATAACAGATTCTGCCATGGACGGCGGAGTTACTCAAATCGAAGCCCCATTGCCGTCGGTCACCCCACGCGAATCGTTCGCAGCGCCAATATCTTTACAGGGAGGTAGACACAAATCATTTTCGCTTACTGCTAGGATTCTGAAGCGTATGGCCGTTTCGATGCGACTGCCGTTACAACCGTTTCAAACCGTATTTCAAATGTCCACAACCCGCCTGCATGTTTGCCCAAACGCGTCATCTGTGCAACGGAGTGGAATATGCTTTAGCACCAACCTGGTTCGATTTCGACCAACCATTGTTAGTGCAATGACGTTAACAGCGATTTTACTGCTCGCGATCTGCCTCACGCTTGCAATCGGCACACTTGCAATCGGCTTTGCTGCTGGACTCATGTGCCGCAATTGGAACAACAGGCCGTTCGCGCTGACGGGTTCGCAGCCGTATCCTCCCAAAGCGGATGAAGCCGGAGCCCTAAAACGCGTGCAGCTTGCCTCTGACTCTTTGGCGTTTCTTGCTGAATCGATGGCAACGAATGTTGCCGCTCATTCGACAAAAATCGAGGAGATGTCAACAACGATTAGTGAAGATGTAAACTCTGAAGCTACCATTGCGTTGATACCCGAGCGAATTCTCGCACTGAATCTAGTGCTCCAAAATCAGTTAGCCCGAGCCAAGCAGCAGATTGAGAACCAAGCCGCGGAGCTAAAGGCTCGCGAGTCAGAGGCGCGAACAGATCTTCTGACATCGCTATTTAATCGCCGGGCGTTCGACGAGGACATGCTACAGCAATTGGCCGACTGGGAGCGAAATGGACGCCCGTTTTCGCTTTTGATGCTAGATATCGATTTCTTCAAACGTTTCAACGATACGCACGGCCATCAGACGGGTGACATCGTTCTCCGCGAAGTGGCTCATACCATCACTGGCGAATTGCGCCCGATGGATTTAGCCTATCGCTTCGGCGGAGAAGAATTTGCGGTTCTTCTTCCGGGTACGGAATCTGAGCATGCCCGCATCGCTGGTGAGCGAATTCGCGAGGCGATTGAGCGGGCAACCGTCTTGCACAACGCAAGGCAGCTCACCGTAACAACGAGTGTCGGTCTTTCATGCGTATGCTCAGCCGACACAACTGAGTCAATCGTTCAAAGGGCCGACCAAGCCCTTTACAGTTCAAAGAGGGCGGGGCGAAACCGCCTTCACATTCACGACGGACAAGACGTGAAACCACTTCAAGACAACGAACCCTCCAGCGATTTAGAGCCTGCCGCACATCCCTTCTGCTGCAAGCTCCTCTCAAACGCCGCATTTAACCGCGAACTCACCAAGCAAGTCTGCAACAGCCGTAGGGCAGGAAGCTCACTGTCGCTGATTTGGTTTAAATACGAGCCCGATGCTGCGGATTGCGACGCGAACTTGCAGACTATTTCTGCTTTCCTCAATCAGTACTTAGGCCGATGGGATCTGCTATCGCTCCATGGAAAAAGCGAAGCTTGGCTAATATTGCCAGACCGAGGTTTAACGACAGCTCAGCAGCTACTTGTTAATCTTGAGCGCAATAACTGTATCGTTGGGCAAGTGAGCGAGCTTCGGCGCGATGAGACTGCCGAGAGCCTTCTCGCTCGCACCATGGCGCAAACAGTGGTGATCTAAACAACCGGAATAATCCCTTTCACAGCCGAAACTGCAAGCTACCCTTGAATAAGCAACTTACTCACAATTGTAACTTTTGCGGACAAAAAGCGATGAATACTAAAGCTATCCTGCGTCGCCGTGGCTTCTCGCTCATGGAGCTTTTGGCCGTCGTCACGATCTTAGGCATTATCGCGGCCATCATTGTCCCGCGTGTCGCCGTATCTTCGGATACCGCAAAGACCAAGGTGAATCTACACAGTAAGGCTACGATCAATTCGGCTGTCGAGCGCTGGTACGTCGAAAAGGGTACCTGGCCTGCAAACAATCTCTCGGATATTGGGGCCGATCTCAATTACTTCCCCGATGGCCTTCCCACCAATCCGACGAACGGAACGGCGTACACGCTTATGCCGCAGACGGTCTTAGTAGCGTAGCGGCCGAAGAGCGGATTTCCCCGTCGTGATCCGGCCGTCAAGAGCCGGCTCTCTCGGTCGCAATCGCAAGGGCGTTAAGTTATACTGCTAAACAGATTCATCCTACGAATCGACTTTTCGCTGCGAACGCAAGCCGCTCATATAGGTTGGACAATCGCGACGGCCGCTACGGGTTCGCTGCCACTCATCATTTGTCCGCAGGCGATTTAACTCATCTGTCCACTGCAAGCATCCTGCTTGCGAACCACAATGTCTGTATCTCTTTTAATAGTCGATGACCAGGAGGACATTCGAACTGGCCTATCTCACGAGGCCCTGGAGCATGGACACATATGTCCCACGTATTCACTTGGAAGTAGCTGCGTGGACGAACGCGGGTTGACGGCGTACCGGAAGAATTACCGTGCCCAACTGACCGAAGAGTGCCAACTTGGCGGCAAGCATCGCGACTAACCGACCTCATTCTTCAATTTCAAAAACGTTTCGACCGTTTGATTGACCGTGTTCGTCATAAAGGAAACGAGTCGTATGGCTTGTCACCATATCGCGAATGTGTCAGCGACAAAGCTCGTGAGAAGCTTTCCAACCGCCTTGAAGGAAAACTTTGCAGCAGCGACGCAAATTTCTTTCGGCGCATTGTCGACACCTGAGCTAGTTGATCTCCTGATTTGGAATGTCATAATTGCGCTACTTGTAAATATCTCCGCGACTAGTATCTACGATGGTATTAAGGCCGCCTTGAATCGACAGGGGAAATTAACAGCAAAAGATATTTCTCATTTTCACGACGTTCTTGACATTGAAATTGAAGTCAAGCTAGTTAAAGACGAAGCGATTATTAATCAGCAGATAACCTCGTTAATGCGAGCAAGCGGATTCAATGCGGAAGTATCTGTTGCATTGGCGGACGAAGTGTTTGCCCAGTGGGATTTACTATTTGAATAGGAAAGGACAATGATTGGCCCAGGTGTGATGGAAGAGTACCTGCAATCGCTTGCTCTCAATCGAGAACGTTTTCTCACCTTCTCAACATGGTTCTACGACGCTTCGCTCGTCTTCGTTTACTGTCTGCCCAGTTCTTCGCCACTCGAAAACACTTCAAATCTTCTTCATGAACTGGCGCACGCAGAGCTTGCCAACACGCCACTCGGATTTCTTCGACAGACACTCTTTGAGTTAAGTGCGAGACTCGCCGATTCTCTTTATCAAACTCGCGTCTTGCCGGTTCTCCGAGAACACGCCGTAAAGCATTTTTCTTCCGACGAGAGACAGCCTGATGCGGGCTTAATAAGTGGCGCGCCGCGAACATTTGCGGAACAAGAACGCACACGTAAAGTCGCCGATCAACTGTATCAGCATGCGCACGACGATATCGTTAACTCGCTTTTTGCGGACGTGTCCCGGGAGCAAATCGAATTATTTTTGTTGCTACAAAGACGACACAAAGCGATTGCGGAACATAGTATCCTTTCGCACGAAGCCGCTGCAACCTACTGGCAGTTGGGGGACCGGCCGGGCTTAGAATCGGCGTACGCAAGTGCGTTCGGATTGCTTGGGAAAGTATTTCCCGCAAGCGGTGAGCTAGGTGGACTTCGCGAATTTGTTCGCGCGAAATCTCAAAGTCTTAGTGGAGTGTGGAAGGAGGCCTTTGAGCTTGCGAGGGAAATTGAAAGCAGGGTAGGGAATGAGAAGGCGGTTATGCTTGCCGCCAAGTTGGCACTTCACTTCGACTACCGAGACTGCAAGTTACTGGACATGCCAGAGGCAGAGTTTCATGGTCTTACGGAGTCCATACACCTCTCTGCTGACTTACGAATGAAAGCACTGGCGGACATGCCCATTGCTTTGAAAGCCGCGTGCGAGAGCGAAGGCGCCGAGGTTTCGCTTCTACAGGCAACTCTGAGGCGCCCGGACGGTTCAAGCAATTCTGGAGCGAATGGGAGTTTTTCAGATTGGATAAATCAGTTCGTCATTGGCTCTAACGCTTGCCGAAAAGCGGGGATTAACTTCGTAGCTCACAAGGTCCCCAACGACGACTGGTGCACACAGCCTCTCAGAGCAACTCCTCGTCTGGCGCCACTTGTGCTTCCGGACGGATGCATCTTTGCACAAAGTCCTAAAGAGGCGCATGACCTGCGGCGAGATTTCGTTCGATCGCATCGCGTCCGTATTCTCGATCGCGTGTGTAATCGCATGATGCAGTAGACGAAATTGCTAGATGATGATCTTCTCAATTTCATCAAGCGAAACTTCATCTGAAGTCCGGTCATAAAGCTTCGTAGTCCTCGGACTTTCATGCGCCGCAATCGCCTGGGCGTTCTCGATCGTGCCGCCGTTCTCTAAATAGGCCGTAATCCCAGTTCCGCGGAACGTATGGCAGCAGATCTTGTTTGGCAGTCCAACGGCCCGCGCCCGGCGCTTTATCATCCTAAGGGCATCATTCCTAGTCATGCGACTGGCCGTGAATTGCCCATAGCGGTCAACCGTGAGGAAGAGGGGAGACTTCTTTCGGCCAGACATCCCAGTCGCGGTGAGATACTCATCGATATACTCATCAGCCTTATGGTGAGCAGGAACTTCATGGCGTTTTCCGCCCTTTTCGTGTAGCCGCAGCCACCATCGTTTGCCCTCAGCGTAGAAGTCTTCGACGGTCATGTTCACCGCCGCTGAAACGCGTGCGAAAGAATAGACCATAACGCCAATTAGCGCCCGGTCCCTCAGCCCGATTAGAGTTGACACATCAATGGAATCCAAGAGGTTGCGGGCCTCATCAGCCGTCAGCACCGGGGTCTTACCGCGCTTCACAACGTGCGTGGGTCCGCGAACGGACGTGGCCGGACTATGGGGTACGATCTGGCCAGTGACTAGCCAATCAAAAAGCTTCCGGATCGCAGCTAGATGTTGCTTGATGGTTGGCGGCGACGCAGTGTGCTGCTCGATATAGGCAGCAACAACAACCGGTTCGATTCGACTGAATTCTCTGATGTCGCGAGCTTCGCACCATTTGAAAAATTGTCCGATCGCCTGAGCGTACGCGAGTCTCGTGTTCTTATTTCGAATCGTAACGGTGAAGAACTCAAGAAAGCGTCGGATACCGTCCTGGCCGCATTGCTGAACTGCCAAAGGCAGGTCTACAAGCCCGACGCAAATCAGTTCTTTTTGAGAGTGTGAGACAAGCTCCTTTGGCATTCAATCCCATTTTTTGGAGTTTACAAATTGCGTTCTTTTTGAACCCCCCTACCAACTTCATTGGTGCCTCATAACGTCCTTTATGATGCACCAAATCGGGAGCAGGGCGCAAGTCCATTTCGACCGTCAGACAATTATCTTACGTGGGCTTTGCAGGGGTTGGCGCTTTCGCACACGGTTATTACTATACGTCTGTATAGTTCCGACCGAGCTATTCTCAGACCAACGGAGCCCGTGCATATGTCCGCTGATAACCAACTTCAGACGTATCACTTGGAAGCATTTGAAATCAGTGTGTGCCGAGTTAAATCACATGACGATTTCGAAATCTGGATGCGGCACGGAGACAAAGACGTCTTTCGAATGTCAGCAGATCAGATCGGCCAACTCCGTGAGCTATTACAGCAAGCGGAACTATATGCCCGATACCAGCAGCAGCTCAGTCGCCAAAGCTGCCCAACCTGCGGCGAAACGGCCTTTAGATGAATCGGTTCGCTATGCAAGATTTGTTCGCCGAGGCAGCTCAACGCCACCGATTGATAAGGAGTTGCTGAATTCGGTACATTTTAGTCCGAGAAGCCGTTGTCGACGTAATGGGCCCTAGTTCGGAGTATCTCTAATGGCTCGACTGCGTTCGAATTCCAAGCGGCAATCTGACTCGACCAGTTGGTTTCCCGTGGGGCTTTCGGGCTCATTGCCTCGTCTATAGAAGCATTTGCAGGGCTAGAACGTCTATGGACGACGACAGCTTACTGGATCGAAGCCGTGTTCCGTCCGTATTGGCAGGCATCAATAGTTACATCAAAGAGGAGTTCTTGAACTTACCCGAGGGCAAGCTAGACGATTTATTCTCCTTGTACCGCGAGAGAAATGGCGAAAATCTCACGATTTACGCTCGCGAAATGTATCCGCGGTGGAAATATAAGACCGCAGAAATGAGCGGAGAGGTTCCTGAGGAGCTTTTGCGTTTAACGCCGTCAGTATTTGATACGGAGACACGATTCGCGATCGTAAACGCGATCCGAAAGAATTTGCAACTCAAGCAGTTTGAAAAGGTTACGTGCAACTCATCCAATTGGTTTATAAAAGTCTCTCCCGTCGTAAACAGATTGGTTGCTCGCGGCACGAAGTTTCGGATACCGCAAGAGGTGCTCGATAAGCTGGACTGGTTGATGGACGGGGACGCGTTGTTTGCGCAACGCTTACACGCTGCCGCCGAAGTTGAGGAGGCAGCCACGCTGACGAGCTATCTTGCAAATGAATATGCCCTCATCAGTGGCATGCTGGCAAATCTGAATGGTTCAACCTCCTTTCGGCACGACATCGAACTTCCTCAGGGAACCATTTCAGTCACAATTACGCGTCCCAAAGGCGCTTGGCTTCAGCGACTGCGACTTACAAGTGACGGAAAACGAGCTCTGTCAATTATTTGCAGGAATCCATACTGCGAGGCGGAACTTGAAACAACTCTCAGGGTGTATGCGGGCGAACCGATCGTGAGCGCTCCGGGAGATATAACTTGTCCGGTGTGCGGAGCGACTTATTCCTACGGCGAACCGGATCTAAGTCGACGGCGAAGCGACCTGAATGTGGAACTGGAAAAAACGTGGTCTGGCAGTTACACGGTACATTACGATTGCCCCTCCTGCGGCACGCGCCTCTGGTCACCGTATGACGAAGCGGGTAATTTCGAAACTTGCCCAAAGTGCCATGAAACGTTTTTAGTACCCGGTGCTGACGGTGCATGACCTCTGTGGCCTCACAAGTCGAACAAAAGCGACCGCGAAAATCTTGCAGGTCTATGGGTAATTGGTATCATACGGCGTTATGAGCGATACATCCAAGCGATCGGAATTGGTTACAAACGACGGTCGCCTGCCGTCGCGCGCACATGGCGGACTATTGGACCAAGCGATGAGTCGCTTGCCGGTGGAACAGCAAGATGCGCTGATGCAAAAGGCCGTTGAAAAACGGCTGGATATTGAAGTGAAGGCAGCGGAAGCCGAGCAAGCTTATAGTAACTTTGAACGGGAGACTGACGAGACCGTTCACCAAGTCAGAGAACTTGGCAAGACTGGAATGGATATTACTGCCAAATATCACGGGAGAACGGCGAGCGGAGGTTGGGAAGTCGAAGTTCGCAAGAGCAACTACACACTCTACATCGTCGTCGCGGCCATTGTCGGGATTGTGGCGCTCATCTATTTGGTGCGTTGATAATGCAAGCGACGGTCGAGTTTCATTCGCCGGTCCGAATTGCTGCCAAAGTCTTATTGATCTGTTTAGCAGCCCTGGTCGCGGTCGCAGCTGTTCGGTATCTCCGACACAGCGAGAATCAAAACGCGACCCCAATTGGGACAGCGGGAAGTTCTCAACAACAATCAAGCATGGCAAAGTAGAAGTACAAATCTGACTTCCGCACACAAGAATTTTAGTTCAGGCGCCGAAAGATTACTTGGCGGTCCTTTGAAAATAGAAGAGGTCGGTGGCATGCGGGCAAACGACCTCTATCAAAACAACTGCAATCGATTAAGCGGCAATCTGCGACTCGTCATTTACCGGCAAGCTGACGGCCTCGATAATCTCGGCCGCCGTTCGCTGGATTTGGTCCAAGGACGCTAGCAGCCGCTCTTTATCACCGGAGTAAAGCTGAATGTAGTCATTCGATCGCTCTTTGGCATCGAGGCCAACGGATCGACAAACCACAAACGCAACGGCTTCGGCTTCCAGTTCGCGAATTTGCCGCGTCGTCTCTTTGCGTCGCTCGCCGCGATGCAACAGCTCATGCGCAAACTCGTGGACCATTACCGCGAACTCTTCCGCGGCTACCATTCCTGAACGAAGTGCAATCTTTCCTCCTTCGGAGCGGCCGTCTGCGCCTCCCAGCGACGCTTCGTACACCAGCTCGATGCCACGACGTTGCACCGCCGCTTGCAAAAGCTTAAGTCTATGCCCGGGATCGCCGGAGACATGACTAAACTCAGGGAGTGCGTCGCCTTCAGTCTGCGCTACATCGAAGATGTAGGCGGCTCGAAATCCACACACTCTCGCGGAGGTCTCATCGTCCAGTGAAACATCCGCATCCGGAGCACGCCGTCGTCGCACAATGGGGGCGAGGATAAGAATCCCCTTCTCCCCCTTCTTCACGTGGCGTCCGAGTGATTTCCAGCGTTGAAACCCTGCCACGTGCGTAGCGTCGGGTCGCTGAACCACGATCAGCAAACAATTGTTAAAAGAGTATTGGTGAAAACGGGACAGAAACTCAAGATAAACCATCAGTTGCTCGCTTTTGCCTTGCGCGAGCGCTTCAGCCAGTTCGTCAAGCGCAGCCTGACTCTGCTTAAGTGCATCCTCGCGATTCATGGGAACCTCCGGATTGGTCAAGCCGCGTAGCTTGACCGAAAGAGTAAATGGAATGAGCCACTCGCGACTCCGTCAGAAATCACACATAGCAAGTCAAAGGATGAACGCGGAACGCGCCAGACTTTGACGACGTGTGTCTCTTCAGAAAGCCGCCATTGGGAAACAGAAAAAACAGTGCATGCCACCGATCTCGCAGCAGGTGTTTACTTCCTGCGAGACGTGGCGCTCGTTCGTCTACCCAGATGAGGTCCCAAAAGAGAGCGGGACTCCCCAGAGTAGCGCAAGGGCAACTCTTACTCAAATCGTGCGGAGACTTGCCTACGTGCGTTCAGTTCTTTTGTGTCGGCAATTTCGGTGGTTCGATCCCCAGCCGACTGCAGAGTTCGTGAGCGGCGGTCAACAGTGGCAGTCCTGTCACTTGCGCGTAGAGGTCGAGCTGATTACCTTGAGCGCCGCAAGTTGGCGTGAAGCAGCGAAACATGTGCTCGGCAACGTTGACGGAAAACGACCGGCTTTGCTCATTCGAGGAGTTGTGGACCGGGCAGGCTCCCCGCAATTGGGATCTATGTCTGGTGCTCGACTGCCACTGAAGCAGTTCGAGTACCTGCGTCATCGGGACCTGGCGCCGCAACTCGGCAAAATCAATCAGCGACAGTCCCCTGCCCCGTGGCCATAGAGAAGAGGAACCCGTACTTGGGAGAAGGGTCTCGTCGGCTACTGAGCCGTGAGTTCTCGATGATGATGTCAGTCGTTGGTCCATACTTAACGAAAATGGGTCTGGTGGTGCTGCGAAAAGACCCAAACTAACTGCGTAGCTCTGCTCGAACTTCGGCCCGGCGCTCAATGATCCACGAATGGGCCATGTCTGCCGCCTTGGCAAGCTCCAACAGCTGCGATTCCAGAAAGCTGCTGGATTCCACCCACTCTTGTTGCTCGTTCTTGTAAACGTGCACGCATGTGGTCGTGTAATAGACTTGTCCATCCTCGGACTCATTGCGCCAAATCGTGCACTGCGACGCACCGACTCGAATCTTATGAGCCGGCTGCGTCTTGGCTTGATTGCCATTGCGCTTTGTGGCTGTCGTTGTCATGTCCTACCTACCTTTCGGTTAGAGAAATGCCGCGCGTACTAATGCGCAGCTGGTTGACTCAAACAAAACCCTAAGCTGCACCACCAGCCCTAGAGAGGTTATGGGGCTGATCAAACGCCATGTAGCCTAGAATTTTGCGGCCGGGCCAGACGGGCCGGTCGCAGGTAGGTGAGCACCAAGACGAATGCGTCGAGCGGAAGTAGCTTCGGCGCTATGGGGCGAGCATCTTTAATTCGACCAGCGTCGGACCTAGTTCGATGAGCGCTTTCTGAATTTGGTTGACACGCTCACGCACTAAGGCGGGCTGGTTGGAGAGCGCCAAATTGTTGTTTTGAACCAATGGCCGGTCTCGATCACGCCCATCATACATATGTCCGAAAAGCCGAGTCTGTCCGTCGATCGTAGGGTCGAGCGAGCCATCGGCCTTTAGTAACGCGAAGGAATAAGGATGTTTGTCGATCGTGGTCGAGCCGTTCGGTTGAAAATACCCGGGTGTCATAAAAAAGCTGAGAAGTGACTGGGTCTCCGTAGACTGTGCTTTGCGGACAAGTCGTTTACGGTCAGCGTCTGCTTTAGCCTTTTCAGTTTTCGTGGTTAGCTTGGCTCGGTCTAAGTCCGCCTTTTCTTGATCGAGGTCAAGCGCGGCCTGCTGTTTCGCGCGCTCCGACTGCTCCGCCTGTGCCGATCGCTTGGGGGCATATTCTGTCTCTACCTTTTGACGGGCCGTGGCCTCGGAGGCGGCCCAAGCGGCGTCTTGCTGAGCGCGGTGTTCTTCCAGGGCCGCAGCAAGTGTCATGTCTGCCGATTTACCACGAAGTTTGGCTGAAGTAACGATCATTGCGATTCTTACGCGCGGAGATTGAGCACGTTCAAGTGCCGCGTCGATATCCGTTTTGAGCTGCTGCATCGCCGCCGTTAAGTCAGCGCTGGGACGGTACGACCACTGCTCGGCATCCCAAGCGGCTTGAACTGGTGTCAACAATGTTGCCAATCGACTTCGAAGCGCGTCGATATCACGTTGGGTGGGGCGCGGCTGTTTCGTTTGCCCGTCGAAGGCTAGCATCGCGCCGGTGTCACTGGCGATCAATCGGCCGGTGTCGTTGGACAAGAGCGGCTCGACGTCCGTCGACCAGCGCTTTAATTCTGCGTCCAGATTGTCGCAGGCAGTCCGTAAGGCATCACCTTGGTCAAGCGATGTCCTCACTTCGCTGCGACCGATGGCAACCTGCTCCTGAGACTTCAAGTTTTCAGGTGAGATGCTGGCAGCTGCCGAAGTCGTAGCGGACCGTGATTTCTTGATACCGGGGGTTCCGAACAGGAACGCGTGCGTCGAGTACGCACCCACTATGATCAAGAGAAGAATCGTTGCAATCTTCAGAACACCTCTGCGGATGTCGCGGGGTGCCTCAACTAGTTCCGTTCGTGGTGAGCGCAGGAACGCGCGCGGCATTGACTCCCCGGCGCGATTTCCATCACGCGGCGCTGGTGATCTGGGGGCTGGGGTCCTGCGGTCCATAGCAAACCCTAAATGATCGTGAAACGGGAAAGGTAAAGATGTTGATAAACTTGGCACCGCAAATTTTCAAGTGACCCATTCGTTAGTTGAGCAATGTCCCTTCGCACGCGTGTCTATTCGCGAAAAATTCGGCGGTCAAGCCAGTACAGAAGCCGCCTGCCGTTCGGGCGAGCCCAGGCGGTAAATTTTAACCACCAGCCATGAGGAAACCCATCGGGATCTTTTTCACAATGGACCCAGCGATACCATTGCCCGCTACGGAAGCAAAATCGGTCGGTGGTCCACGCGGCGGAAGAATCAGTGCGAGCGGGCAAGCGCCATATCGTGAAGTCGCCTTCCGGTGTTCGACGCAGAAACGTCCTGTAATAGTCGAGCTCAAATGTTTCGTCCCGTTCGTAGGTTTCATTCCCGACCGTAATCTGGCCATCCAAATGAAAAGCGATGCAGGTTAGCTCTCCGCAGGTAAAAGCCGAACCTCCCTTTCCTCGCGCCGGTCCAAAATTCGGGTGACGCTGATTCACCCAGTATTTGGCAACGTCGCGATCGAACCGATGCCACTCATCTCGAACCGGCAACACCGCTTCGGCAGGTGCTTCACGAAGAATCGGTGATTGGAGCGCTCGCATTTGGTACCACCGCGCGTTATGGCAGATGTATTTCGACTCATTTCCCTGCGGGTCGCGTGCGATGAGAAGTTCCCTTTCTCCTTCCTGTTTGTTAATCCGCCAAGTACCGCTCTCCGTGAGGCAGACACATCGAATTGGTTCAGAGTGCAAGTAGCGTTCGAGAAGCGGCAACATGCTGACGCTACTTGAGCGAAACCAAAGCGTGTCGGCGATTGGCTGCTCACCAACCGGTTGCCAAGTGACGAGACGATGCCAGGCTCGATTGATAAACCGATAAGTGATTCGATGGCCTTTGTACAAATGGAGAAAAAAAAGACTAGCCTCAACGCCAACGGATTTACTGATCTGCCAGCCATCGTGGTGAACAATGATCGGCTCTCTCTCGTCTTGGCGGTAGTGCACATGGCCGATATCGAAGTCGCCATCCGGATGAAGCGCAACACCCGGAACCTCAAGCGAAATATCCGGCTCAAAAGATTCGGGCGATTTGCGCCGTTGCGGCCGCAAGCGGCTTGCGGGCAGCCATGGTGACCACTCGCGCCATTGCGAGTCCTGGAAGCTATAAATGTCGGGTAGTTCGCTGCCAGTATATAGCAGTATGGGTTGGGAGGTGCCCGGCTGCTTGATGGCGCGATACCGACTGGTCACGATGGCGATGGTATCGTGAGGACGAAAGTCGATTTGGTCGATCGAAATCTCTCCTCGTTGACCAAGAATGAAACGTTGAAGTGCGGGGTATGAAGAAGAGAGGTCGTAATTAGTTGGCACTTCCTCCTCCAAGCGAATCTCATGCCACTGCTCGTCGCAAAAGCGAAACGCCATCTCCTCGTCTTTGTCGTCGCGCTGCAAACCGATCGCACTTGGATTTGTAGGCGAGCGATAAATGAACCATGGTCCGACATACGCCGTAAAGTGTTCCCCGAGGCGGAAGTCGCGGCCCTGGATTGAGACCCGGCCCGCCGATTTAAGGGAAATCCCCTCGAATTGAAAGGCGGCACCGAGGGAGAACAAGCGACAGTCCGAAGAGGGAGCAGAGCACATTTTATGGCGGCAAACTGGAATTCTTAGACGCTCATTCCTAGAATACGGAAGTACATCGACAACTAAAATCCCTACGAAGACACGTCCTTTTGGATTTCTCTCTTGTCTAACTGCCGAATTGAGTTTCTCAATTGCGGAGTTTGCAAGAGTTTTTCGTTGGTTATGGGACCGTGGACTGCGAGCTTTTGGGCTGCGAGTCGTCTGGTCCGCTTTTGATTTGAGATTTCCTCCGAATTTGCTGTGCATGAACTTGAGTCGGCTTCGGCTGATTCAATTACGTGTAACAACATTAATAGGAGGAATTATGAATCGAAAGCAGGTTACGAGAGATCGTTATGGTGATGTGCTTAAAGTGGTTGAGTTTCATGAGCCTCGCTTGAGCATTGAGGCGGTCATTAAAATCGTCTGGCGAATCCTTGTGATTTCGCACGCCATCGCATTTGTGGGTGGTGCGCTGATCGATAGATTCGTTATCACCTCGCATCTCTGACCTTTGGGCCATACGTAAGTATGGCCCTTTTCTTTTATCGGCGGTTCTGCTGCCGGGCTCCGCGAGCCACCTTGAGCGAGCAAAACAGGAGGGAAAGTCCCACGACACCCGAAATATAATTCCCCGAGCCGACCAGCGCAGCAATTAGAGCCAAAGCACAATAGTAACCGACCCATCGAATCGCATTCCACGTTCCGGCGCTGCCACGTGTCGGCCCAAGGAACCGTTCGAGGATTTCAAGGTTGGGTAAATCGGCCGCCGTAAGATTGTGACTGTATTTACCCATTAGTAACGAGAAAAAGGGATTGATTGCGATCTGTTTTTCATTTTTCATGGTGAGACAATAGCAGAGTGAGCTATTAAAAGTCTAGGATTTTTCACCGGTCGCTTGATTCGATTGAAAACGATGAAATAATGCGGGCTGGAGTCCCGATTAACTTTTTCTCGGTCGCCGTCCCTGAGCCCAAAAAGCTGACGGTACTAAATAGCGTAACGTATTTTAATTGAATTCAGCTCTCGTTAAGCGATCTGAAATTGCGATTTGCCAGTTAACTGTTAACAGATCACTGGCGCGTTACGTTGAGATAATAGATCCCCATGGGATCTATTGTCTTTTTGAGACTATCCGTTGAACTCAAACCTGCGGTCGATGGACTCCCATAACGTCTGCAGTTCGCGCTGTCGCGCGGGGTCCGCGGCAAGATCGCGTGTCACTTTGGCCGCTTTTGAGGCCTTGGTAGTCGGAACGTCAATATTTGGTAGAGGCGTCAATCGTGGCGGCAAGGGTTCGCTGCGAAGCTGCTCGTATGCGTTCTCGTCAATTACGTGCATACCTTGCACGGGCGTCGGCGAGTGAAAGTGGTCCCCGGACTTTTGAATGAAGTAGAACCGACCAGCCTTCGCGTCGACCTCCTTAATGTCATTGAGCTCCAGCTCGGAAACGATGTGTTCGGTCTGTGTTTCGGAATGGTTAGCGCCGGAAAAACTTCCATAGTTGGAACCGCTCGCCCGCGACTCGTGGGTGGTGGGATATAGACCGCCATACGTTTCTCCCGCAGTTGTTCCGAAGCTACCACCGCTCGACGTTCCCGATGACGTCCCGTCGGTGGTGCTCTTGAGGAGGATCCGCTTCGTCTTTGCCATTTGTTGCAGTTCTTCAATCTCGTCCTTGCCGTCAACCGTGAAATACAACTTCAGCCGAGTATTGGTCGACACAATTGGCTGTAGGTCAAGGTCGCGGGTGCGAAGTTGTGAGTTATGTTGATTCGCAAGAAACAGTGTCAGGCCAACCGAGCGACACATAATCAGGAAACTTCCGAATGATTTTCCCGAGAGTTCCTGGAACTCGTCGACAATAACCCAGGATTTTTTGACGGGTTGTCCTTGTCCCTTGCGTCGTCTGGCAGTCTTTTCGATCGTGTAAAGTGCTAAGCCTGCGACCGGTCGTACTGTGATCTGCTGCGACATTGCAGGGAGAAAGAAATAAATGACTTCTCCCTCTTCAATCGCGCGGCTAATGTCAATCAGCTCCTCGGCGCTCGGGGCTAACTCTGGTTTGAGCTGCGAATACTGACGCAAGAACAAGAACGTAGTTCGGATTTGTTCGGCATCAGGGACTTTCCTTCGATTCAGCTCGTCGGCAAAATCATCGAGCGAAATCGAAAGTGGCTGGGGCCTACCCACGAACTCTTTAGCTGCCGCCACCAGCGCTTTCGTATTCTGGGAAGCAAAATAATCCGCCCCGTAGAACATGCCGTAATCTAGGTTGAAAGCCTCGACCAACATATTCGCCAATTCCAAAACCGTTTGCCGATTCGGATCGAGGCCTTGGAAGGGATTGAAGTAGTCGCTATCGTGACCGTTGTCTAACGACAAAAAGCGAAACTTCCGGCCGGCCAGGCGTGCGGCTTTGCGAATTGCGTGAAAGTTGGCCTGGTCACCCGCTAGGTCGATGATGAATATCGGGTCCGGGCGCTGATTCGACTTGGCTGGCGGTAGTGCCAACAACTGCAGCACAAACGGCAGTATCGCTTGCGATGTCTTGCCACTACCTGTGCTCCCGCGAACGTGAACGTGGAGATTTTCAAAAAAGGGTCGGTCGACGGCAATTGGTTCTCCGGAAATGCAATCGTGACCAAAGACGATTTGCGAAGCGGCCGCGCGCGTTGGTTGATTGAGTGGCACACTATCTCTCATTCTGCTTGTTGAGCGCGTCACGAATGGTTTCAGGAGCCGGACCTAGCCCGACACTTAATTCGATTTCTTCGTTCAATTTTGCACGCGCAATCAGGTTTTGAATGTCCTGGCAGTAGTCCGCGTCGGGCGCCAATACGACGATTCCAAAGTCTCTTCCCGTTACCCACGGGCGAACCGCCGCGATATTGGTAAGTTGGGAAATTTTGCGACGCAGCGCCGACATGATTCCTGCAGCCCTACGACTGACGACATAGATTCGGTTGATACGGTAGCCATGGTCCTCTCGCGCGATGCAATGCGGGACGTTGACAAACGAGTTATGTTTTTCAAATAACTGAAAGAGCTCCGCCGGTTCCAATCGATGGCGAGGTTGTTGATACATCGTGGCGTGCCACAATGCTGCTAAATGTAGACCGAGGGCCGCAGGTCCGAAAACTCGTTTGCCGGGGATTTCCGCCCGCTCCTCGCTGGTGCCAATCTCGTGAGCACCTTGAAGCGATAGCGTGAAATATGGCACGTTGCCGGGAAGCGGTGGAAAATCAGCTGATTGCTGATGATGGTGGTTGAGGAAACCTTCCTTAATCAAGCGATTCAGGATTGTGCCCGCGGCGGACTTGCGATCGTTCCACGCCTGGCCGTCGGACAAAGGTGTCGCATCTGGCGGAAAATGGCGGGCAACTACGTCCCGGAGTGTGAGGCGGTAAAGTGCCACGTGGCGCAAAAGAGCCAGCTCGCGAGGCTTAAGCGGTCGGTCATTGGACTTCACCATATTTCGTACCGCAGATGGGAAAGGGCTGCGTGGAATTCCGAAAGCTTGGATTTCGAATAGGCTCCGCCGAATTCAATGATGTAATCTTTGCTGCGGTTTCGGGACGGATGACGCAGGATCGCGTCCGGTAAGCGCTCGCCGCGTCCCCCGCCCTCGGCGTAAAGCTGATGCTCTGAGACCCACCGCTTGGCAGAGGCTGGCCGATCCACTCGATACAGAAGGTAAACTTGGGCAAGATGCAGGTCGTGACTCGCCTCGCTTTGCCGGGGCGCTCGGTCGGCAACATACCCGCCGAAAGTCCGTCCGGCCTGGCTGGTGGCCAAGACGAAACTTGTGGACACGGGCGACTGGTTCCAGCGGGCTTTAAGCCGGTAGGCAATCTGCCCGAACCCGGGGCTTTCATTGCCGGGTAACCATTTGAACACGGGCTCTTCAAGTAGGATTTCCGGATGGGCAAGCATTGTTTTCGTGGCCAGCCACCCAGCCTCGGACATGCGTTTTACCCGTCGCTTCGCCGCCGCTTTAGGATTGTCGGAGTTATGAAACCATGTGCGGGCGATCTGCTCGATGGTAAGCACACGAATTTTGCGCGTCAGAATCGCCAGCAATTGACGATCGCGTTCGGAGAGTTGGACGGACACACTTGGTTTCATGCCGGTCGGGAACTCGACGGGGAACTTGTCAGGGTCTTGGGATACTTGCAAGTTCCCAAGACGATCAGCGATTAACACGATAATTGTAGGCTCATCAACATTTCAAGTACCTGCGACTGAGTGAATGGCGATGACAGGCTGGAATGAAGTTCTTTCGACGTTCGTCGGAGGGAATCGAACGCACTAAGAGATGGAAATAAGACTCGTTAATGAATCGATAGGCGGGCGAATGTCAAAATAGATAAGGACCGAGGATGTATGCTGTCGGAACGCTCCGGCACTCAACACTAAATGCGAAGGCTCCTCGCAATGCCGGTTGGAAGCCTATCTAAAACCGTTCCCTTCCCCCTTAGGGACGGCGCTTTAATACGAAGCAAACGTCGTGTAGCCGAGGAATGAAGGCGAAGTTGTATGCCTTGCTCGACGAGGTGGCGCCGTGCTGGAATCGGATGATTTCTGGCGCGTCCAGCCACAGCCCTTCCTGAACTGCGCAGTTGAATGTGCGAAATGGCAGACCGAGATAGTGGCCCTGATGCTTCCAATCCCCCATCAAGATGGCGAGCCGCCCGGTCGGCGATAGCAAGGTGAGGCAATTTCGAATGATTTGGCGGAGCCCTTTGCAGAAGTCGTCGATGGTTGGAGCGGTCGAAAGACAACGCGGGTCGTCGTTGTAGTGAACCATCTTCCAATAGGGCGGATGAAGCCACACAAATGGAAAATGGCGCAACCCGCTAAAACACTTCAGATTTCTGGCGTCGAACCCGGTCGTAAGGTCGAAGCTTTGGCAATAAATGTCTAGCTCCCGGCATACATCGCGGCAGGTACCGCTGCCCGTCATGGGGTCTAACACCGCGCCTGGCTGGTAGTACCGCAGCAGGTCTCGAATCAGAAGCCCTGAGCAGTTTCCGCGGAAACGAGCGTCGCCATAGTTTCCCCGTCCGGCCTTCGTATGTAGGCTCGTTAGCTCCGGAACGGGACTTGTCGTCTTCGGGGATTCAGGAAGCTGACAAGTGCCTGCTGGCTGGCATTTGTCGGCGACGTGGCGTGCCGAGGCGTGACATCTATCTACGAATTCTTTACGGCGAGTGAAAGTTTCCCTACTCATAATTTCCTCCATGAAAAAAGTAGCCGGTCGTCCTTTCGCCGACCGGCTGTTAGCGAAGTGGCTGCACGACTGCTTAGCTCGATTCGTCTTCGGGTTCGGGATACATCTCTCCTGCGGCATACTCGATTGTTATCCAAAAACTGCCATCGGGGTCGTACTTGTGTTCACAACGCTGTAGAACTTCCCACGCCTGCTCATGCGTCAGGTCGGGGCGAATGGAAAGCACGTCGTCTGCGTTCCAAATAAGGCCGATTGCGTGGCGTTCTGCTAATTGTTCGTGGATGTCTTTCATCGTGATTTCTCCTTGAGTGGAACCAGCGGAGCTGTACAGCTCCGCTGGCTCGCATTGTTAGTATTCGTCGGGCAACAAAACGGTCGTCGCGGAGCGGTCAGCCTCGGTGATAATCCAAAACTTTACGCCGTTACTTGACCGGTAAACGGAGAACAGGCGAGAACCATCCCTAAGCGCCTGCTCGTTTTGTTCCCAGTCTTCGGAGTCGCACTCTCCCCAGTCGCCTTCATTGTGGCGAGCGAGCGCAGCAGCAATCTCCGTCATGTTAATTTGGTGAAGCGCCCCGGGCGTGCTGCATAGCTCACCCAAGGTAAACAAGCTAGGTTTTCCCGATGCGGATTGCTTTGGTGTTTGTACAGTCATGTTCGTTTCTCCTTTAAAAATGGCTCACCCCAGTTCCGTGTGTTCCCAGAGGGAAGCACCTTCGGATTGGAGTGGCCACGGTTGTTTTTTCACGTCTTCCCGGAAAACAACCGTGGCCACCCAAGAAGGAGAAGACAACATAGCTCCGGCGACGCCGGAGACCGACGGGTCGAAGAAAAGTAACGCGAGGTAAAATGCGAGCGGCACATTGCAAGGGCATGCCAGTTCCTCTGGCGTGAGCCTTGCGTGACGAGGCCATCAACCGTCGGCGCCCTATAAATAATAAATAGCGCCATTTTTTCAGCACTTCCGATGGCGTGTTTTATTCTCTCAAGTGTCCAGTGATTTTTTCTTCAAGTGAAACGGCGAGCTCGAACTTTGACGGGTGTATCAATTGCGCCAAAATATTGCGTCCGTTTTCAGCGTGTGACGTTGCAAACTTTTTGTTGTGACGAGCACCTCGACAAGCGAAGCGCAGTGCATACCGTTTCCAGTGCGCCATCGAGATGGCGAACATTTTATTGGAGGTGTGTATGCACGGTCCGAATCATGAAATCGAAGCTAACGGAGGTTTGTGGCAGACAAAGTTTTGGGATGGAGCCGAGCCGGTTACGAAGGTAAAGCCAGCAGCACGCCAGCGGGCATCAAAGCCTGAGGAGTCTAACAATGTGTTAAAGACTGTCGTAGCGACCACCGTAGAGCCGTTGGAGCGCCGATTAGCTGCCATCGAAGAGCGGCTGGAATCTCTTGTTGCCGAACTGGCTGCGAAGCGCGTCGCAAAGGAGTACTACACCACGGAGGAAGTTGCCGAAATTCTGAGAAAGGCACCGTACACGGTGCGGGAGTGGTGTCGTCTCGGACGAGTTCTCGGCGAGAAGAGCCATTCTGGTCGTGGACTCGATGAGGAGTGGAGAATTAGCCACGAAGAGCTAACGAGGTATCAGAACGAAGGGTTGTTGCCGGTTAAGAAGTGCGTGGCAGTCGGAGCACCGCGTCGCGTGAAATAACGAGGGGTGGGCGGCTCATTTTGGAAGAGCGTGGCGGCGCCAAGGCGGCACTTGGCGCTTGCCAGACAAGACTCGCTGCCCGCACCTCGGGCAATGCATTCTCGCTTGGTTTGCGAACCACTTCGCGTTACAGCCTTCGCAAACGAAGTAGAAGCTTTTATTCGCGGACAACTCTTTAGACTCACTCATGGAAGGTCTCCGCTCTCGGCGTGAACAGTACTCTCGTACTCTTCATCCTAAATTCAGAAGCGCCGGAAACCATCGACGCAAGCGCCACTCAATTGCAATGGCGGCGAAGCGAGTTATGTCCCGTAAACTCGAAGAGCAGGTTCTCCAAACAGCTTTGCAATAGCTGCCTTTTTAGTCTCAGGGAGAAGATGACGATATCGTGTACGCATTTCATCAGATTGGTGCCCCATCCATTCATCGATGATTCGCTGATCAACACCAGCGGCTGCGAGGTTTGATGCAAACGAATGCCGGAACACGTGGAAGCCCCGAATGTTTTCCCATTTGCTTCCTCTAAACGATTCTTTCAATGAATCGTGCGCTTTGCCCGGGTCCAATTGCTGCGGCGGTCCGGGTGCCGAAGTACATCCGTCGTCGCATGGCCTTGTAAACGTGTAGGGACCGCGATTATCGATTCCAAGCCAGTTAGCGAGAGTGGCCTCGGCTTCGTCGGTGAGTTCAACCCGTCTAAACGTAATGGCGCGAGTTCGGCTGCGCTTTTTCTCGCGGACCAAAAGCGTTCCGTGACGAAAATCAAAATCATCTCGGAGTGACCGAATGGCTTCGCTTCGCCTGATACCCGTGTGAGCAATTAGCAAAGTCATTGGGTAGAGATAGCTCTCCGCTGAATGGGTTTCGAGGTGCTTCAACGCCTCAAGCACCTCTTGTCCGCGAAGATATAAGCACTCCCAAAGGCGTTTTTCATCAGCGCCGCAAGGTCTATCACGCTCAATAATGTGCTCGATCTGCTCAATAGGCATGAAGGGCGGCTTCTCATCGCGTTTCGGGTACACGAGTCCGACGACGGCCGCCTGCCCTTCAAGCATTCCTTCTTTTACTGCCCAATTCCAAATCACACGGAACGTGGCAATTTCCTTTCGAACCGTCTCAGCCGATATAGGCCGTTTCGCTCCTACGACTTCGCTAAGCCGAGTGACGACGTAGCTCTGAAGTACAGTGTGGCCAATTGTGTGCGCGAAAGTCTTACCCTTCATGATCCGGAGCAGGTGACGGATATGAGTGTTTTCGGTGCTTACCGTGGTCGCCTCTTTGTGACCCGGTATTCGGGCGGCTTTGAATGCCGTTGTGACTTCCAGGAGCGTTGGCAGCCTCGGCGAGTCAAACGAGTCTCGCCGACCATCAGACAATATGAACGCGACCGGATCCGCGTTTTGTGGAATTGAAAGGCGACCGTTTTTAAGAAGGATGAGAGTCTCTTCAACCCGCGAGGCCTGGGCACGCGCAAGCTTTTCTTTATTCGTGCCAAGTGAACGCTTGAACGACCGGCCAGCGTACCGAAAACGCACAAAGAAATGTTCGGACGCTTCGTCGAAGAAGAGACTGGCCATGACGATCCCCTGCCCCGAAATCGGAGGTAAGTGAATCGTAGTAGTCGGTCTCAAAAAGCGCTATCGGCCTAAGGCCAATGCTTGCGCCCTAGTGTGTCGGATTTGTGTCGGATTCGGCGCATGAAAAAAGCTTCGCGAAGAGAAGTTGTTGAACCGCAACAACTTGCAGCGAAGCTTAAGAGCTGGGGAACTAGGATTCGAACCTAGTTCGCGACAGCGCGGCAGTGTTCGGGCTCGATTGCATTTGAATGATTGTCGTCGGCTCGGTTGTTCAAACAAGTAAGCCGAAAACAATCTACTAACGGTCATCTTGCAAGTTCCTAGTAACAAACCGTTTAGGTCGCATCTCGCGTTCCAGAATGGTTGACCGAAGTCCAGAGTTCACACGGCAGAGGTCACTGGTTCGAGTCCAAACGCAGGGCCAGACCCCCCTAATCAAAACCACTGTTTCACCTTATTTACTATGTCACCTATCTGCTGCGCGGCGTGATCTACTTGATCGAGGAAATGTTTTACTCGATCTGGATTTTCGTCGTGAATATTTCGAATTTCGACGTCTACGGCTTTTCCCATCGCGCTATTTGGCACAGTACCGTCAAATTCTAGGTCGGTCGAGGAGCTTCCATTCACACCTTTCGGACCTGCCTTAAAGTCGGCGACGACCGCACCATCCTTATCAAGAATACTTACGAGCACTGCTCCCGTAAAACCGATTACTGTTGAAGACGACAACACCGACTCGACATGTACTTTCCCGTTCTTATAGATTTCGACAGTCGTTTTCATACGGCCGCCGTATGTTCCGTCAATTTTTGAGTCCTCATGCGCGATAAGCGGAAACTCGCCCGAGTCCCGCTGGAAAAGCTTGGTACCGTTATCGATTCCTAGGTCGTCGTCGGTGTATTCCTTTCCTTCAATAGCGGCGTTTTTTAGGATGACAACGCCGTAAACCTGCTTTCCATCCGAGTTAATGGACTCTTCAAAGTCTGGGATTCCAGTCTTGAGAGGGCTTTTTTTCTTCGTTACCCACATATCGACTATCGCATAACGGTCCTCCACATCCCCGGCATCCGAACCCGGAAAGTATTCGTCTGCAATCTTTTGCAGCTCCTCACGAGGAACGTCAATCATCTGTTCAATAGCTTCAGGCTTTAGGCAGACGACCCCATGCACACCGTGACCTTGTTCGTGGTCGAGAAAACCAGTTTTGAACTTCGGGCCTGAATGGTCTGAAACAAACTGGGACCGAGCCCACCGATGTGCCCGAATCGCTTGCACCTTGTCGCTATCACCGTCAAATGCCGCGGTAAGCTCACCGTTATCTGCATCGCGTATTACAGCGTAGCCGCTTTTGATTGCAATGAATTTATTCTTGGCGCCGTTACGAACGAACAAAGGATATGCCGAAACAAAATTCTCCTCTCTTGCTTTACGATGTCCGAAACGAGTTAAGTAATCCAGGCTCGGCGTGGCCTCCAAAGCAACACACCGCTGAGCTATAAGAATGGCACTCAAGCTAAACAACTTTAGTATCGAAGATCGCATTTTGTACCTCCATTTAGCAGAGAGCTTTCCTTAACAAGTGACGGGGATAATTAGCTTATCAATCAATCTTCAAAATGCAAGAATGAGTTTGTGGGGAACTATATAAGTAAATTGCGAAGCTTAACGGGCATTTTGTCGCGGAATTGTCCGCTCAGCTTCGCCAGATCAACAGTGGGCCCTTCAATACGATCGACTGAACGGTGCCGCCGGCGAAGAAAGTAAGGGCCTTATACAACCGAGGCGTCTCTAAAGACTTCGCTGCCCCATAACAAAGTCGGGAAACTCATCTTCGCCGATCAATGCGCAGCAGTTGCTTTCCGCCAGCTCGACCGCACCCCGAGTAAATCTGCTGTTAGTTATCACGGCCGACTTGTTGCACCCGTAGACGGCCATGCCGGCGACTGCCTCCTGTACGGCGTTGTTGCCGACCGCGTGATAGTATCCCTTCGCTTGCACCGCGATACAGTGATCGCCCCATTCGACAACAATATCGACGCCCTGATCGCCGCTCCTACCTGTTCGCCGCGGCGATGCCCCGAGTGCAGAGAACACTTCCACTAAGTAATCCTCCCACGCGTCGTCACGCATCGACCTCCAGTCGCGGTTCAGCAGCGCAGCTCGCTGCCACTCGACCGACCTGAGAATTTCCGATCGCTCATTCGTAAGCGCCTCCATGCGCGATCGCACCGCGACCAGCGTTTCGAGCTGCTCTTTTAATTGAGCTTCGTAGTTGCGCTGATTCGCTTCTAGGTCGCGCACTCGCGCCGTCAGCGCGGCATCGCTCGGGTAGTGGAACAGCGCGCCGACGATCGTAACGCCGAATAACGCACCGACGATCGCTAGGAACACGCTCGTTGATCCGGCGAGCGATAGCAGGTCCAGCAGCACGAACGCGACTACGAAGCAAGTCCCGGCTACCACCGAGAGCAGACCTGCCTGCCACAGCGAGTATTGCTCAGACGGCTTTCGAATTCGCTGAGCCAGTCGGAAATATTGAAGTTTCCGGCGATTGTCTTTCGACGCGGCGGCAAGCAGCGGCTTCTGCTTTTCTAGCAACTCAACTTTGGCCAGGCATTCGCTTATGCCATTTTCGATAGTAGCGAACCGCGCGTTGTAGTTCTCACAAACAGACATACCGCACGATTATCATTTCTCCAAAAATAAAATCAAGGCAAGTACACCTTCGGAATGTCGGCTAATCCGGCTGGGCTGTAGAGGCTTAATACGGAATAATTCGGGCTATGAGCCTTTCCCGTCGACAGCAATTGTTCTTCGATGGCATAGAACAATCATTCAACCACATTCGGCTGACTTACGATCGTATAACGTCAGCGGTCCCATTCTTATTTACCGCGCCCGTCGACAAATCGAAGCTTGAGGGAGTAACACTAGACGCCTGGACTGTAGTCGACATCGGGAAGCGACTTTACTCGTTGATAATGAACATGCCAGGCCTTGCCGGCACTCCTGCAATTGAACTGTATTTAAGGCAACTTGCCAGCGTGGAAGACTTCCGGCATTACATTCAACACCTTGACGGGAAAACCATCGCCGTCGCGAACACGTCGCTTCCCCTTTGGGGATGGCTTGCTTTTTTGTGTCGGACCGGCGACGGGAAAATTAAATCCGCCGGGTATCATCCCGGGCGCGCTGTGACCGGCGAATATCCGATACTTAATCCTGCCGGGAAAACATTTCACGCCGCCGTTGATCACGTTACGCTTTTCAATCTGACTGGCGAGATCAACATTAGCGAATTGTTTCGTCACGCAATATCGTTGGAAATGCCTCTGGTCACGGCAATTAAGAAAGCCGAAGAGGATGGCACACGCAATAGCAAGGGATTGCTTCGAATCGTAATCGATAGTCTTCAGTAAGGGCGACCGATGAATTCCGAAGACGCAACAACTTACTTGGTCAGTTATCTTCGAAGCCCACGACCGGGCAGCGGCTATTCCAAGTACGGGTACGACGTTTACATGTATAACGTCATCGACTCGTATTTGTATGGCCGCGGGCAAACTGACTCAGCTCAAAATCAACGCGAAATCTACGAGTTATCGCCTCACTTTTTTTTTGGCAGCGGCATGGAATCTCTGCCGTAGGGGGATTCTCCGGCCTGGCGTTTCGAAACTCTGAAACCAGTCGACTGAAGCGGGCTCTGCCGGCTGCGGCTTTTCAATTACTCCATTCGGACGAACTTGGCTCGCCGAATCTGAAAAAGATGATTACGTGCCAACCGAGCCCGAGAGATTTGGTCGCATGATTGCCAAGTTCAATGACCTGCTGGGGCCGCGATTCGCTGAAAGAGCACAAGAGGCAATCCGCTGCTACGGTGCGCACGCTTACCTTGCGTGCTGCGTGATGTGTGGCGCCGCTGCCGAATCGATTCTTTTAGCGGTCGCCATTGCAAAAGCGGATGAAGACTCCGTGTTAAAAACGTATCAATCGGCATCAGGCCGCTCGCGAGTTGTTACACTGATCTTGGCAAACGTGAATGAGCACATAAAAAAGCAGTTCAACGGCTATCTTAGTCTTATGAGCAATTGGCGTGACCAGTCCGCGCATGGCGCAGCGGCAGACATTGCGGACGATGAAGCGTTCACGTCGATAACGTTGCTCTTGCGATTTGGCATTTTATCGAGAGCAGTTGGGAGCAGCTCACCGCTTAGGTATTGCGAACGTTCGAAATGCACCGAATTGCGATTTTATCTTTGTTCGTCATTTTTTTATGCCGAACAACTGCGCAAGCATGGAACTCACTCGGTCACAAAATCGTTGCCGAGATCGCATGGCGGCAGCTCGACTCCAAAGGGCGACAATCGATCGTCGATACACTTCGTCGCCATCCGCGATTCGACAAGGACTTTGCTCCCAAGGCGGAAGGCGACGACAAACACGCTGTGCTGGCTCATGCACCTTATCGGCGACGTTCACCAGCCGCTGCATTGCTCGGTGTTATTCAGTGTCGACCACTTTCCCAAGGGTGACAAAGGCGGCAACGAATTACCGCTGCGCCACGGCAAGAATCTACACTCCCTTTGGGATGGCTTGCTGGGTAGCGACAGCAAAATGAGCGCAGTCAACAAAGCGGCAAACGAGCTATCGGATAAGAACCGATTCAGCGCCGAATGGGAATCAGCCACCGACGAAAAGGACCCGCGGAAGTGGGCGGCTGAAAGCCACGCGGTTTGTGAATCCGTCGTTTACGATCCGGCGATTTTAGAGGCAGTGCGGACCAGCGGCGACAAAATCGAGCCGATTGAACTGCCAGTTACCTACTATGCGAATGCAGGCGAAGTTGCCCGGAAGCGGGTTCTCTTGGCCGGGCTCAGGCTGGCGGCGTTGCTAAAGTCGATCGGGCCGCAGTAGCGCTTGAATTTCCGCGGTGCGCTGGCATAATCCCGTGGGGGACGGCTAACCGTCGGCTCAAGGGGGTTCGAATGGCTCGGCTTGCTATGTTTGTCGTTTTGTTGACGGCGCGCAGTGTGCCGCCGAATCTTGGCACGACGCGAATGGGCAACTGATTGCGAACGGCACGGTTGCCAATGTCGACGGTCAGTCGGTTAGTTTGCAGCTGGTCGGGAAATCTACCGCAACGATTCAGCTCGATGATTTGTCGCTGGCGGATCGCGCGTATTTGCAAAACCGCGACAAGCCGGATTCGGAGTTCGAACATCCGTCGCGGCAGTGGGCGAGCAAGAACGGTACGTTCCACGCTGAGGGCAAGGCGGTCACATTTATCGGTGACGGCGACGTGCGCCTCGTGCGAGCTGATTCGAAAGTCGTTAGTGTCCCGATTGAAAAGCTCTCGGCTGACGATCAGGAATATTTCAAACGGCTAAAGAATACTGCCAGCACTGCTGCGACGCTTGCCACTACAGCTGCGGCATCAATCGATGATCCATTTTCGACGGTGGAGTCGTTCAACGGGCCAAGTGAAACGACAGCGCCGAAAACGACAACCCGGTCAGTTGCTCATAAGGCGTCGAAGCCACTAGTCAGCTCCGACTCAACGCCGGCAGACAGTCCTGGCGCTGTCGATCGCAATCCAAACGGCGAACAAGTCACCGGACAGACTGCGACGGGCATTCCCACATTTACGGGACCGCGCGGCGGGACGTATCACTACAGCGCGAACGGCAATAAGGTGTATTCGAAGCATAAGTAAACGGATCTACTTTTGATAGTAGATTCCACGAACGTCTGCCTGCCATTTTAGGAACACTGCGGACAGCGCGCGTTTTTCCGAAATTGGGAGCTTCGGATGTGGCATCCCGTGAATGAAAATATCTGTAACGCCGTTATCAAAAATACCGCCCGTTATGCCATCTTCGCGAAATACGAGTAACGGCAATTTCAGACCAAAAAGTATACCGGCCTCAAGATGATTCCACGGCGTTGGAAAAGGGACGGGACTCGTCACCCGCGCCTGCTGGCCATTGATTCCGCGTTTCCGCACCCCCATTTCGGAATAATACTGCTCAAACCCAAGTATAATCCCGCCAGCACAGTGACCAGCGAGCATAAGTACCTCGCGTAGTGGCAGGATCGTAGGATAATCGGAGCGGCCTATCGCGCGCGGTTCTAGCTCAAGTCGTTCGAGTTCGCGCAATATGATTTGTCGACATGCCTGTTGCTTTCGATTCAGTGACGTAGGGCATGAGACGAATACTGGTATTTTCATCGTGTTGCTAATTTATCGCGATGGTGTTCTGACGCCGCGACTGATGTTTTCCTATCGATCAATACCAGCCGGCCAAATCACTTCGATTGGCTTTTTGTGTTCGGTCGCGAATGCCACAATGTCTGCTGTCCCGCCAACCCCTTTTGCTTCATGACTATCCCACACTGCGACAATTAATTGTGAAAGTTGGACAACTCGCTTCCCCGCATCGTAGAAGGCAGCTTGTGAAGGCCCTGAGTGATCCAGGCGTTCTATCGTTGTGGCGACACCGATGAGTGAATTGAACTCAGCTGCTGATTTGTCGTCGTCAAACGCGAATTCGTAGCCTCTGCACGGTATGACTGCATGAAGCCGGCCCCCGAGTTCTAGTACTATTTTAGCAAAGAGCTGGTCAGCACCCTTCGCAAGCGACGATACGCCCACTAGTCCTGGCCCAGTGCGTTTAAGTACGCGGGCGATTTCATTCCGTATGAATGGCACGGCGGCTGCTGGAATATCTTGATGCCCTGTAACGCCGGCGAACATCATATTTGTCCTAGAGCCGCCATACGGTGATATAACTTGCCGAGTGGCGTGAGTCGGCATGATTTTGATTCTATCGCTGCAAAAAACAAATGATCAGCGCCAACTGGCTCAACCAACTTAGCCGAGCGGCATTTCTGTAGAATTTTAAAGACCGCCTCGTGCTCGGGATGATCCGGTTCAGCGTCCGGCTCGTAAGAAGGATCTAGTCCAAGCTCACTGTTCGGATCGGCAAAGAAATCTGGAAGCCGCCGTAATTCGTCGAGCGGCACCGCTGGCGAACATGATCTCAGTAGATGCAGACGATCTACATTAGCTTTGAACGTGGGGCGCTGGTTCCACGGCCCGAAGGATTCAGATAGATATGCGTAAACACCGGAAAGATTCACTTTACCTAGAACGTCAGCCGCGCCGCCATCGAGAGCGCCACATAGGTATACCGAGAATAGTCCTCTATGAAACGGAGTTTCTGCTGCTGGCTGATCGCTTCGGCTCGCCGTCAAAATCGATACGCCTTCCTTAATTGCCGCCAAATTGCCAGAGAGTTGTGGAACGCCTCCGGCAGCGCCTGAAAAACAACAATCAAGTATTATGATGGCTTCTCTGACGTTCGAGGTTTGAACCTTGCCCAAGATCGCAGACAATGGAACTCCGGCGTCATTGTGAGCGCCATCCTGCGTCACTAGCACAACGTCACTGTCAGCCGGAGCGCCATGTCCGGCAAAATAAAATAAAGCGACATCGGCACCCGGCGAGAAAAGTTCATCAATCGCGGACAACAGATCACGACGCTCAATTCGTCGAGTATTCGTGGTCATTGCTCGACAGGCGAAATTCGGCGTTCCGTTCTCGTTTCGAGCCAACAACGGTTCAATAGCTAGCACGTCGTTCACACAACCCTTGAGGCCGGCGAAATTATCGTAAGAATCGATGCCGACAAGAAGTGCACGGTTCATTCGAGTTATAGGCTATCAATAAAAGCCTTAATTCCGTCCCAAGTCCAAGGGATGATTGGATAACCCGTGAGAATACTTGGCTTCGTCCTGTCATCCTTATATGCCCAAAGCCCTGTCAACTTTTTGTTCTCCTCCTTTGCGCACTCAATTTCCCACTTTTCGCCAGCAGAACTGAGCGTGTCGGTGCTAACTAATGCTATAACGCCATCAGAGCGCCTGATCCTTGTACGGACTCGGTCTTTCCAATCTTTATCGTATGGCTCCTTAACAGACATATCTATGTAAGAAAAGGGGCTTTTGGTATGCAGGGACTGCCCCTTGAGAAAGTCTCGCTGTCGTTCATCTTCGATCGCGAAAGCCACAAAAACTATCTTGTCATCGGCCATTTTACCCTCGATGCGATAACGTATGACTAGTCCGGTATCTAGGGTATGGTCGTTTCTAATCGAATGTCAAGCAGCCCAATTAGCGTCAATCACAAACTATGAGGCAATGACGGCAACTTGCCCAAATGCGCGCCGGCTCGCGACTTCCGGCGGGCTATTCGAAATGCCGCCGGAGCTGAATAAAGGATGGTGGCACGTGCTCGCGTCGCGTGGCGAGATAG
>Ga0206917_1003_pt1 | contig 91207 bp, 75 predicted proteins | sample Alteio_BWOrgHeat_68_FD_152931 | JGI IMG/M metagenome (GOLD analysis project Ga0206917, IMG submission 152931) | Enriched cells from forest soil in Barre Woods Harvard Forest LTER site, Petersham, Massachusetts, United States -... | ecosystem: Environmental > Terrestrial > Soil > Temperate forest >...
CGTCCGCGAAACCGCGTACACGATCGCCAACGAAGGCCGCCGCCTAATTGCCTGCGATCGCGTTAGCGTCGCCATCAAACGCGGTAGTCGCTGCCCGATTGAAGCGGTTAGCGGCCAAGACACATTCGATAAGCGTTCGAACGTGACGGTGATGCTCGGTAAACTCGCTGCCGCCGTGGTGAAGACGGGCGAAGACTTGTGGTTCACCGGCGATACCTCGGACATGGCCCCGCAGGTCGAAGCGGCGCTCGATGCTTACGTCGACGAGTCGCACACCAAAGCAATCGCGATCCTGCCGCTCACCGAGCCACAAGACGAAGAAGCCAAACACGCCGAGGAAGGCGAAGAAGTCGATCCGCCTAAAGTCATCGGTGCGCTCATCGTCGAGCAAATGGTCGACAGCCGCACGCCAGAAGGCTTTTTGCAACGCGTCGAAGTGGTCCGCACTCACAGCGCGACCGCGCTGACGAATTCTCTGGAGTACGAAGGCCTGTTCCTGATGCCCGTGTGGCGATTCTTGGGAAAAGGCACCAAGCTCTTCCGCGGTCGAACGCTGCCTAAAACGTTAGCGGCTATCACCGCGATTGTGGCCGCCCTCTCCGTGCTCTGCTTCTACCCGGCCGAGCTAAAACTCGAAGGCGAAGGCCACCTCAAACCGAGGATCCGCAAAAACGTGTGGGCCGAGGTCGACGGCAAAGTTGAGCAAGTCAATGTCGACCACGATTCGAAAGTCACCAAAGACGATGTGGTGATTGTTCAGCACAGCCAGGATTTGGAAAAAGAAATCGCTGCGGCGGAAGGCGAGCTCCACAAAAATGAAGCCGAGCTTAACTCGGCCCAGAGCGCATTGTTCGACAGCAAGGACCTGAACGATACGGAACGGACACAAAAGCAAGCCGACGTCAAAAAATTTAGCGCCTCAGTGAAGAGCTACCAAGATCAATTGAAAATAATGACCGAGAAGAAGGGGAAGCTACAAATTCATAGCCCCATCGATGGTCGCGTCGTCACGTGGAATGTAAAAGAGCGGCTCCTTAACCGTCCTGTCAGCCGCGGCGAGAATCTGCTCGAGGTTGCCGATCCAACCGGTGATTGGGAGCTCGAAGTGCAGATGCCTGAAAAGCGCATGGGCCACATCGCCGAAGAGTCCGCGAAATCGAAACAGCCGCTGAGCGTGACATTTTTCTTGGCAACCAACCCTTCCAAAGAGTTCACCGGCAAGATCGAGGAAATCGAACGCAGTGCCGAAGTCCGTGGCGAAGATGGAAATACCGTTCTGGTTCGCGTCGCATTCGATCAGCAAGAATTACGCAAAGCGGTCGCGGATCCGAAAATCGGGGCCAGCGCAACCGCCAAGGTCCACTGCGGCAAGCGGCCGCTCGGCTATGTCTGGTTCCACGACCTGGTTGATTTCGTTCGCGCAAAAATCTTGTTCCGAATTATGTAGAGGAAGTCCGGCAGCGGCTTCGGCCGCGGTCGGTCACATGGAGATCATTCCTATGAACAAGGCCTCTTTCCCGATTGCCGCGCTGCTCATCGCGACGCTCACGACGCATATTTTCGCGCAAGCGAACTCCGCAGCGCCCGTAAGTGATCCGGTGATCTCCGGCTGGGTAAAGGTTGCGGACGAAATCAAGCTTCCAGGCAAAGAAGCCGGCGTGCTGATACAGCTCGGCGTTCAAGAAGGCAACCTCGTCCGGAGTGGACAGGTCATTGGCAAGATCGACGACAGCCAGCCGCAGATGCAAAAGAAAGCAGCAGCAGCCGCTTATCAAGGCGCCTACAACCGCTGGAAGGAAGACGTCGAAATCCGATTCGCCCAAGCTCAAGCATTGGTTGCTCAGGCAGACTATGAGCAGATGGTGGAGAGCAACAAGATCGCCGCAAAATCCATCACCGATACCGAAGTCCGCGGCAAAAAACTCGAGTGGGACAAGGCTATTCTAGGCGCCGAAAAGTCTCGCCACGATCAAATCATCGCCAAGTTCGAAGCACTCAACAAACAAGCCGAGCTGGACGCGTCGGACCTCGCCATACAACGCCGCGTCATTATTGCGCCTTTCGATGGCGTGGTAGAAGAAATCAAACGCCATCAAGAAGAATGGATTCAGCCGGGCGATACTATTCTCACGCTCCTGCGCATGGATTCGATGCACGTCGAGGGTGCGGTCGAACAAAGCAAATACGATCCGCATGAAGTCACGAATTGTGCGTGCACGGTGGAAGTCGAAATGGCCCGCGGCCGCAAAGAAGCGTTCCAAGGCCGAATTATCAAAGTCAGTTCTGTGGTCCGTTCCGATGGCGTTTACCAAGTCCGCGCCGAAATCGCCAACAAGCAAGAACACGGCAACTGGCTACTCCGCGACGGCATGCCCGCCAGCATGACGATCCACCTCGGCAGTGGGGCCGCTGCCGCCACAGGTGTAAGCCGCGCACGGTAAGCAGTTAGCCGAGACACCATGGCCACCCTTGCAGACAGCCTGGTCTCCAGCTCCTCACGGAAGCTGCCGATTCGCAAGCGGCCGGATCTCGACGCGCGTCGTCAGCGGTACCAGGGCCGCAACTATTGGGTCGTAAAAGACCCGGTCGGCCTGCAGTATTACCGCTTCGAAGAAGAAGAATACGCCATCTTGCAAATGCTCGATGGCGAATCGAGCCTCGACGAAATCGCCGATCGCTTTGAACGCGAGTTTCCCCCGCAAACGATCCGCACCGAAGAATTGCAGCAGTTCATCGGCATGCTCCACCGTAGCGGGCTGGTGATCACCGACGCCGCCGGCCAAGGCCAGCAGCTGGTGAAGCGCCGCGCCGAGAAAACTAAGCAAGAACGTCTCGCCACGCTCGCCAACATCCTTTCACTCCGCTTCAAAGGCGTTGATCCAGAGCGCTTTTTCAATTTCATCTATCCGTACATTCGCTGGTTCTTCTCTGTGACCGCGATGTGCGTGTGCATTACGATCGGCCTCGCCGCCCTCACGCTAATCCTCGTGCAGTTTGACGTCTTCCACTCGCGCCTGCCCGATTTCCACTCCTTCTTTAAAGCGAAAAACTGGCTTTGGCTTGGGCTGACGCTGTGCGTGACCAAGATTCTACACGAATTTGGCCACGGTCTATCCTGCAAACACTTCGGCGGCGAGTGCCATGAAATCGGCATCATGTTTCTCGTGCTCACGCCGTGCCTGTACTGCAACGTCTCCGACTCCTGGATGCTTCCGAATCGCTGGCATCGCGCCGCCATCGGCGCGGCAGGCATGTACGTCGAATTGGTGCTGGCCTCGATTTGCACGTTCATCTGGTGGTTCACCTCACCCACCAGCCCCGTCAGTTACATCTGCCTCAACGTCATGTTCATCAGCTCCGTGAGCACGCTGATGTTCAACGCCAACCCCCTGCTCCGCTACGACGGCTATTACATTCTCAGCGACGTCCTTGAAATCCCGAACCTGCGCCAAAAAGCGAGCACTATCCTCAACCGCAAGCTCGGCGCCTGGTGCCTCGGCCTCGAAGAACCCGAAGACCCGTTCTTGCCGCAACGAAAGCAATGGTTGTTCGCGACCTACACCGTCGCCTCCGCCATCTACCGTTGGGTCGTAACATTTTCAATTTTGTACTTCTTGAATCGCGTGTTCCAACCGTACGGCCTGAAGGTCCTCGGCCAAGCGATTGCGTTAGGTTCGATTTACGGCCTCATCGGCCAACCATTGTGGAGCATGTACAAGTTTTTCAAGGTGCCCGGGAGGTTAGGAGACGTGAAACGTGCTCGCCTTTATGCGACGTTAGCTCTAATCGTGTCTGCAATCGTCGGCATCGGCCTGATACCGTTTCCGTCGCACGTTTACGCACCGCTCGAAATCAGGGCCCGCCAGGCCGACGCCGATTGGGTTTATGCCGAGGTCGACGGCATCCTCGAGGAAGTGCGGGTCCACCCCGGCCAGCAAGTAAAGAAGGGCGACCTCCTCGCTCGGCTGCGAAATATTGATACTGAAATTTCGATTGCCGAGCTCACTGGCCAAAAAAACGTGTTTGCTACTCAGCTCGAAGGACTTAAATACGCCAGCTTCGACGACCACCGCGCTGCCTCGCAGATCGATCCCATTTCCAAGGCGCTTCGCGGCACGGAAGAGCAACTCGTCCAACGGCACATCGACCTCGAAAAGCTCAACCTCGTTGCGCCGCGCGACGGCACCGTGCTACCGGCATCCATCGTCGAGAAACACGGCGATGAAGCGACTCGTTTGCCGACCTGGTATGGCTCGCCTTTCGATCCCGAAAATCTCGGCGCCCGCCTTGTCACTGGCACCGTGTTCTGCCAGGTCGGCGACCCCAAAAAAATGGAAGCCGGACTCGTCATCGACCAAAACGATGTCGAATTTGTCCTTCCCGGACAAAAGGTCGAAATCTTGCTCGATCAAACCGCCGACTACGTCTACACGAACTGCGAGATCGAGCAGGTATCGACGGAAGACCTGAAAAAGGCGTCACCGCATCTATCCAGCCTGCACGGCGGCCCACTCGCGAGCAAAATGGACGGCGGCGGCGTCGCACGGCCAATGAATACCATTTTCGAAGCAATCGTGCCCCTGCCAGAAGAAGACCCACACAACTTGCTTCGCCTGGGCCTGATTGGCAAAGCGAAGATCACGACCGCTCCACGCACGCTTTTCAGCCGCATTTACCGCTACGCCGCCCACACATTCAACTTCGAGCTGTAACCAGCAGCCTATATTCACTCACAGACTACCTCGCGTCGAAGGCGCCGCGCTTGCAATGCCAGCATCGGCAGCCTCGTCCCGCTCTAGGCCGTTGCCGGCACTCTTCCTAGAATCCGCCGCATGTTGCGCGGAAATCCAATCACCATCAGTCGACCATTGCGCCTTCACAACGCGCATACGACCACGCGAACAGGCGGCGTGCGCCGCAAACTCCTGATCTGTCTCGCGCTCCTCGCAATCATCATTGCGCTGCTGCCGACGATCATCGCCAAAACACCGCTTTGCAACTCATTGTTGTCCGCGGCCGTTCCCGGTAACTCGGTTCATGTTTCAGTTGGTGGCGCTTCACTCAGCTGGATTTCCGGCCCGGCGCTGTCCGGTATTCAAGTCAACGACTCGGCTGGCAACCCATTGCTGACCGCCGATGCAATCACGCTCGACCGCACGCCGCTCAACTTACTTGCGAACTCTCACGATTGCGGCATCATCGCCATCAATCGACCGCAAATTTATTTAAAACTTCGCCCCGATGGCAGCAACTTGGAAGACTCGCTCCAACAACTGCTCTCGGAAGTCGCGAAGAAAGCGCCGACTGCCGGCCAGTCCTCAAGCCATGCGCCGTTTCTGTATGCTATCCAACTTGTTGACGGCATCATCACCATCGAGGATTCCACCACCGGCCGCGCGAGCCGCATCGATCACGTCAACCTCCAGTACGATTGCCACGGTGCCGCGGGCGGGCTCGGCAACGGTTCACTTGCAGGCCAGCTAGCCGTCGCCGGCCCAAACGGCGCGGCAATTCCCGCAGGCCGCTTTTCCCTCACCCTCAAACCGAACGGTAATCGCAACGAGCTCTCACTCCAGGCCGACGGTATCGCCCTGGCAACTCTACAACCCCTGCTCAACCGCTATGCTCCCGGCACGCAAGTCGCCGGCACCCTCGCAGGCAACGGCTCAGCATCTTGGGCAGATTCGGCGAACGCGCCGTCCGGCTTCACTACCACGGGTGCATTCGCGATTGACCAGGTCGAAGCTGTCTCGCCAGCTTTGTCCGGCGACCATATCCGTCTCGCGCGCGTCGAGCTCCCGTGGAAAATCACAGCCCAGCCCACCGGTCTCACGATCGATGAACTAGGGCTCAAAACGGATGTAGGTCAAATCGCAGCCCACGGCCACCTCGATCCCACGCTCCTCTCCACGACTCAAAACGCAAACGTCACGTCACTGCCGCTAAACGGCAACAACGATATCGAACTGAAGGGTGCCATCGACATCGCGCGCCTGGCCGCAATGATGCCCCGCGCTCTGCGAATTCGCACCGATACCACGATCACTTCGGGTTCCATCGAACTCGCCGGCCGCGTTCAACCAATCGCCAACGGCCAATCGCTCACAGGCTCGATCCGCGCCGCGCAACTGTCCGCCACCAGCGGCGGAAGACCATTCAGCTGGGACGACCCGGTAAGCGCCAACTTCGCAATCACACGCTCCGCCAGCGCATTCGCTATCGATAAGCTCCAGTGCGACTCGAAATTCCTCCGCGTCCAGGCCGCGGGCACCATCCAAAAACTCGACGCCGAGGCCACCTTCGACCTCAACAGCCTCGCCGATCAGCTTTCTAAGTTCATCGACCTCAGCCACATTCAACTCGCCGGCACTGGCAACGCCCAGCTCGCTTGGCAGCAAGTTGAAGGCAATAAGTTCTCGGCCACGGTGAAGAGCGATCTGTCGCAGCTCCGCGTCGCACTAAGCGATAGCGCCGTTTGGTCCGAGCCGACGCTCGAAGTCCGCGCCGCCGCCTCAGGCGTGCTTGATGCCGTCTCCCACCAACCAACGCAGATCGACGCCGCACAACTCCAAGTCAACGGCCAGGGCGACCAGCTCGACGCCCGCCTCACCGGCGCGGTCGCGCTCGCGAGCAACGATGTCGCGTGGCCAGTCTCTGTGCATTCGACAGGCAGCATCTCCCACTGGCTAACTCGCGCGAAACCGTGGATCGACACCGCAGGTTGGCAGATCGATGGCGCGAGCGAAATCGCCGCCAACATTCGTGCAACGGGCGCGCAACTTGACGTCACCGAGAGCAAAATCACGGTCAACAATTTGCAGGCCAGCAGCCCCGGCTGGAACGTCAACGAACCACGCCTCGAGTTCGCCGGCGATGCCCACATCAACCGCGCCACCGGCGAGATAATCGCCAACTCGACGCAGCTTGTAACTAGCACCGTCTCCGTCGTTGCAAAAGACGTTCACTTCGCAACCGGCGAGCGCGGCATCGCCCAACTCGCCGGCGTCGCCGCATTCCGAGCCGATGTCGCTCGCCTCGCCTCTTGGCGTGCCCCCACAAACGCCCCAACGCAATACCTGCCCGCTGGCGAATTCACCGGCAACATCCGCTTCGCCCAACAGTCGGGCCACATCACCGGCGAAGTCTCCGCCACCGGCCAAAACCTCATCCTTACTTCCACCGCGAGCCGAGGCGCCCCAGGTGCCGCGCCCTCTCCCGCCGCTTCACAAACGATCTGGCAGGAACCCCGCCTCATCGTGCACGCACTAACAAACTACGATTCCGCAGCCGACCGCGCGACGTTCGACCAATTCCAAATTCAATCGAACACACTGCAAGCCAACGCGTCCGGCCAAGTCGACCGCGTCACCACCGCCGCACAGTGCAACATCAACGGCGCGCTCAACTACGACCTCGACCAACTCTCACCGCTTCTCCGACCCTACATCGGCGAAGGCATCCAGCTCAACGGTCGCGAACAAGCCCGCTTCGCCCTAGCCGGCGACCTCCTGGATTCTTCCGCCTCATCCGGCGTCAAGCTCCAACCTGTCAGCTACGCCGGCCAGCCCCCAGCCTCCGGCGCCCAGTCCCCTTCCTGGTCTCGTCGTATTCATGCGCAGTTAGAACTACCGTGGAACGGTGCTAACGTTTACGGCCTGCCTGTCGGTCCCGGCAAGTTGGCCGCAACACTCGGCGACGGCGCTCTCCAAATCGCGCCCATCGCTCTCACAGTGGGAGAAGGTCGACTCAACCTCGCTCCAAACATTCGCTTCGACCCCGAGCCCGCCGAGCTCACGATGCCCGCCGGCCCCGTCATTACCAACGTTCATATCTCGCCCGAGGTCAGTGAGGCGATGCTCAAGTACGTTGCTCCGGTTCTCTCGGGCGCAACCCAAAGCGAAGGCCAGTTCTCGCTGCAGATCGACGGCCTCCGTGCCCCTTTGGCCGACACCAAGAAAGCTACCAGCTCCGGCATGTTGACCGTTCACTCGGTCCGCGTCGTACCGGGTCCCAACACCGAGCAATTTGTCGGCCTCGCCCAACAAATTCAGGCGCTCCTCAAGCGAACCGACGCGCAAACCTCGCACACCGCGACGCTCCTGCAGATTCGCGACCAACAAGTAAACTTCAAAGTCGCCGACGGCCGCGTCTATCACCAGAACATCGAGTTCCAAATCGGCGAAGTCGTCATGCGTTCGCAGGGTTCCGTCGGTCTCACCGATGAAACGATCTCGCTCACGTTGCAAATCCCCGTGCAAGATGATTGGGTCGCCAAAAACCCAATCCTCGCCGGCCTCAAAGGCCAAACCCTGCAAATCCCCGTCTCGGGAACACTCAAACAACCGCAAATGGATAAGCGTGCCCTTACCAATATCTCAGGCCAGTTGATCCAAAACGCGGCCGGCAGCCAGATCAATAAAGCGCTCGACAAGTTCCTCAAGCCGCGACAGTAAGAAGGCATCCGTTGTGATCGCGTTCCAGAACTCAACGACCTCGACGCAAAACTCTCGATTCAACGACGAGCGTCTTCGCCAATCGATCTCCGAGTCGTTGGTGATAGGGCGAAAATACAACACTAAGTGCTGCCGGAATTCCACCGAACAGCAATGGATTAACTTCCAACAGCCGGAACAGCGTTCGAGTAATCGTCTGCTTCCAACTACAAAAATTTCCATCCGTGTCGACAACCACGAGGCCAGTGAAAAACTTTCCCGGAGTTCGGCAAAACAAAACTTCGAAGAGGAAGAAGTAACCCAAATACACTCCCACGAGCAGCGAAGCTTGCAAAATCGGCTTTTCGCTGCCAACCGCTTTTGCTGCAGCAATGGAAAGAATCATCACGAGCAAGTTGTCGATGCTGGCCGCAATGTATCGCGGAACGACGGTGTGAGTCGTGTTGACGGTCGTGTAGCACGGTCCCGCGTAGCGCGGTTCCGTGGAGCACGGTTCATCGTCGTGAATCTCTTCGATGCTCTCGCTCGCCATATTTTTAACGCTCCTGCTTCCAGCGGCAGCTTCAACCCGCCAGGTCGACCCGAGTTCCAAAATATATCGTAGTCGCCAAAACACAAGACAACACTCTGCCATATTCCGACCCATATTCGCATTAGCCCGAAACAAAACCGCAAGACCCGAACATACTATTCAGTTCGAGGGGCAAACCATGAAACGCATTAAGTGCCGTCCATTCTGTCCTGCACTGCTAGTCGTATTGCTCCTCGTCGCAACGACACGCGCCCAATACCAGGTCGTCCAGAACCCAACCGAGATGACGGTCATCAACGCAACGACCGTCTTCTCCCAGGCCATGGCGATGCCGCAGAACGAAATCCCACGCGGCCTGCTCGCAAACGCCCAAGCCATCGCCATCATCCCCGACATGATGAAAGGTGCCTTCGTCTTCGGCGCCCAGTACGGTCACGGCGTGCTCATCATTCGCGATGCCAACGGCGCCTGGCAAGCACCACGCATGATCCAAATCGCCGGCTTAAGTTTCGGTTACCAAATTGGCGGCCAAGCGACCGATCTCATCCTGGTCTTCCGCACGCCGCAGAGTGTGCAGAATTTGTTGAGAGGCACACTGAAAGTTGGCGTCGATGCTTCTGCCGCGATCGGCCCCGTCGGTCGCCAAACATCTGCAGGTACTGATTTCCGCACCATGGCAGAAATTCTGTCCTACTCGCGCACTCGTGGCGCGTACGTTGGTGCTTCGATCGACGGCTCCACGATCTCACTCGAACCGAGTGCCGAAGCAATTTACTATCAACCGCCCGGCGCGTTCCCAGCCTCTGCAGCTCAGTTGTTGCAAGTGATCAATGCCTACACGGCGCCCCAACCCGTCGCGCAGCCACCCGTTCTGCCACTGGCACCGGGCCAGGTTTTGCCGGCGCCCGGCCAGGCCGTTCCTGCGCCTGGCACCTCCGGTTGGCTTCCCGCCGGTCAACACCCGGGCGACGCCGAAACGGCCCGCGCGCAGCTCGATGCCGCCTACCGCCAGCTGAACTGCTATACCGCAACGCAAGGCCAAGCCTGGCAGTCTTACCTCGCATTGCCGCCGGATGTTTCGATGCCCAATCAAGCTCCGAACCCGCAAGCGATCCAGACCGCACTTCAAAAGTACGAAACTGTCAGCCGGGACCCGCAGTACACGGCTCTCAGTTCCCGCCCGGACTTTCAACAAACGCTCGCGTCACTACAACGCATGAGCACCATCCGTACTGCCTCGAACACCGCCGGCCAATTACCACCGCCGCCGCGGTAAAACTCCTGACTCCGCACGCCCCACCGGGTATCATATATGTCTCGCACGGACATCGCCCTGCTCGCCGTTGCCGCCTATATCGCGGTGATGACGCTCGTGCGCCTGATGAAAGGCCGCCGAGACACCCTCGTGGCAGACGTCCAACGCCAGGTCGACGCACGTCGCGGCCAAAAACGCCCCGCCAAAACACAAGACAAAGCTGCCTAACGACCGCTCGCGTTTTTAACGCATGAAACTCTACATCGAAACCGTCGGCTGCCAGATGAACGAACTCGACAGCGAGCTCGTCGTCGCCAGCCTGCGCAAAGATGGCTACGAGCTCACGAATAATCCGCACGACGCCGACACGATCCTCTTCAACACCTGCAGCGTCCGCCAACACGCCGAAGACAAAATCTACAGCGCTCTCGGCCGCCTCAAGAATGCGAAGCGCGAACACCCGAACAAAGTCATCGGCGTCCTCGGCTGCATGGCCCAGAATCACCAGGGCATCATTTTCAAGCGCGCCCCCTACGTCGACTTGATCGTCGGCCCCGGCCAGCTCCACCAGGTGCCCGCGTTGGTACGCGACATTCGCGCCGAAGGCGTGACTCGCACGCAACGCATGGAAGTCAGCCTCGGCCGCAACGACGGCAGCCGCGACCAAATCGAGCGTAGCCACGAAAGCTTCGACCCGCTCCGCGATCCCGCGATGCGACCCACGCCGTACCAGGCGTATGTCCGCATCATGATCGGCTGCGATAAGTTCTGCACCTACTGCATTGTCCCCAGCGTCCGCGGCCCCGAACAAAGCCGCTCCCCGAGTGCCATCCTCGCCGAGTCGCGCCAACTCGCCGCCGAAGGCTGCCGAGAAATCACGCTCCTTGGCCAAACCGTCAACAGCTACCGCTTTCAAGAAGGTGACCGCCAATGGCGGCTTAGCGATCTTCTCGTCGCCCTGCACGATATCGAAGGCATCAATCGCATCAAGTTCGTCACCAACTACCCGAAAGACATGACGAACGACCTGCTGGCCGCCGTCCGCGATCTGCCGAAGGTCAGCAAGTATCTCCATATCCCCTTGCAAAGCGGTTCCAACACCGTGCTCGAACGCATGAAGCGCGGTTACACGGTAGAAGACTACCGCGAAATGCTCCTTCGCACCCGCGAGTGGATTCCAAACGTCGCCGTATCGAGCGATTTCATCGTAGGCTTCTGCGGCGAAACCGATGCCGAGTTCCAACTCACGATGGACCTCGTGCGCGAGTCGCGATTCAAAAACAGTTTTATCTTCAAATACAGTGAACGCCCCGGCACCAAGGGCGCCACTCTGTACGCCGATGACGTCCCCGACGAAGTCAAACGCCGCCGCAACAATGAGCTTCTCGCACTCCAAAACCAAATCAGCGAAGAAGACAACCACGCCTTCCTCGGCCGCGAGGTCGAAGTCCTCGTCGAGGGCCCCAGCAAAACCGCAGAAAAAGCGTCGGCGGCTGACAGTGAGGCGCCGGCAACTGCAAGCGGTCCCATCCAACTCACCGGCCGCACCCATTGCGACAGAATTGTCGTGTTCGACGGCAATCCTCGCCAAATCGGCCAGACGCTTCCCGTCACGATATACGACGCGAACGCCCACACGCTGTTCGGCGAGGTGGTCACGCGGCACTCAGGCGTCGAATTGTTCACGCTATCGGTGACCAAGCGTTCTGAGCCCGCCAGCCAAAAAGAAGCGCTGTCCATTTTGAAGTAACTAGTTACAATAAAGGTTCCTCCAGGCGGTCGTCTCCGGCCTCTCCACGCGCTGTCATGATCGACATCGACCGCCTTCGCTCTTGTCTCGACGACGCTCAAACCGCAGAGCCTTGGTTGCGTTCGCTTTGCGTCGCGAATCTGCCTGCCGCACTCGCCAACTTCACACGCATGGCGGACAACGGCGTCACGCTCGATCTGCTCACGCAAATCAGCGAGCAATTCGCCGCGGCCGCCCCGATGCTCGCCGATCCGGACATGGCGATCAACAATCTCGAACGGTTTATCGCCGCCTCGCGGAACCCGATGGCGACGGCCGCCCTGTTCGAGCGCGATCCCGACGCCCTGCCGAACTTGCTTCAAATCTTTTCGACCAGTCAGTACCTCAGCGACCTGCTCGTCTCCGACAAAGAAGCCTACGACCTGCTGCGAATGACCGAAGGGCAACCGGTGGCTCGGTTGGCACTCGTCGATGAATTGGTGAACGAAGTCCGCTCGCTTCGCAACTATAACGAAGTGCTCACATCGCTTCGTCGTTTCAAGCGACGCGAAACGCTGCGGATAGCGTATGGCGATATCGTCCGCAACCAGCCGGTCGATACCGTCGCACGCCAAATCTCCTACGTCGCGGATGCCATCGTCGAAGCCGCGCTCGATTACGCTCGCCGGCATCTGCAAGAGCAGTACGGCACGCCACTGCGGCCGGACCTGGAACGAAGCCGGTTCTGCGTCCTCGGTCTCGGCAAGCTGGGCGGTATTGAGTTGAACTACTCGAGCGATATCGACCTCATCTTCCTTTACGAATCCGACGGGCTGACCGACGCCCGACGAAACGTCACTAACCAGGAATACTTCGAACGGCTCTCCAAGGAGGTCGTGCGGTTGCTTACCGAATCTTCGGACCTCGGGACCGCATATCGCGTTGACTTGCGGCTGCGGCCAGATGGGACGCACGGCGCAATCTGCATGAGCTTCGATAGCACGCTGTCGTACTACGACGTCAAAGGCCGCACCTGGGAACGGCAGGCGTTCGTCAAAGCGCGACCGATCGCGGGGGACCGTGAACTCGGCCGCGAGCTGCTGAAGCGCCTGGAGCCTTGGATCTATCGCAAGTACCTCAGCCTGGCGGATATCACCGGCATCAAGTCGCTCAAACGCCGTATTGAGCATCGCACGGAGAGCGAAGGCGGCGATTTGCGGAACGTCAAAACGGGTCATGGTGGCATTCGCGATATTGAATTTGTGATTCAGTTTCTGCAACTGCTTAACGGCGGTGGGCTTCCTGAAGTACGCACCGGCAATACGCTGGACGCGATCTCTCGCCTTGAAAAGGCAGGGTCGCTCACGCCGGACGAACGCGGCAAACTCGAGGACAACTACAACCTGCTGCGTAAGCTGGAACATCGGCTGCAGATCATGTTCGATCTCAAGACGCACATGCTGCCGGATGATCGAACCGAACTTACTAAGGTCGCGGTTCGGATGGGGTACACCGGTACGCGGCATCACTCGCCGTTGCAGTCGTTCCGCGATGACTACACGCGGCGAACGCGGCAGAATCGGGAGATGCTGGATCACCTGCTGCACAATGCCTTTCCTGGTGACGGGGTTGCGGAGCCGGAAGTTGATCTTGTGAACGACCCTGATCCGCCGGCGGAGCGCATTCAGCGGGTGCTGGGCCGGTACCCGTTTGAGGATGTCCAGGCCGCGTATCAGAACCTGATGGAACTCGCGACGGAAAAAATCCGCTTCCTTTCCACGCGCCGCTGCCGGCATTTTTTGGCCGCCATTGCTCCGCGGCTGCTGGCGGCGATTGCTCAGACGCCGGAGCCGGATACGACGCTCGTGAACCTGACCCGGGTGAGTGATTCGCTCGGCGGCAAGGCGGCGCTCTGGGAGCTGTTCAGCTTCAATCGGCCGTCGCTCGAACTGTACGTGCGGTTGTGTGCGGCCTGCCCTTACCTGTCGGGCATCCTCACGAGCAATCCGGGCATGATCGATGAGCTGATGGACAGCATGCTGGTCGAGCACTTGCCGACGCTCGCGATCCTGGAGGAGTCGCTGGCCGAGTTGAGCCGCGGGGCCGAGGATATCGATCCGATTTTGCATAGCTTTAAAAATGCTCAGCACTTGCGTGTAGGCGTGCGTGACGTGGTCGGTAAGGACGACATTCGATCGACGCACGCGGCGCTGGCGGATATCGCGGAGGCGGTGCTCAAACAAATTGGCCAGCGGGAGTATGCGAAGCTCACGTCGAAGTTTGGCAACCCGATGATTGGGCGGCCTAGTGAGCATGAGCTGGCAAACGAGATCACGCGGCGGCATTGGGAGCGGTTCGCCGCGCGCGAATCGGACGTGTGCCAACCGGTGGTGCTCGCACTTGGCAAGCTGGGCGGGCGGGAGCCGAACTATCATAGCGATCTCGACCTCATCTTTTTGTTCGAGGCGGGCGGAAATACGTTCCCGTCGCTCGCGCGCGGGGATCGGGCGTCGGCGACGATTACGAGCAATAGCCATTTTTTCAGCGAGTTCGGGCAGCGGCTGATTCGGGTGTGCAACCAACTCGGTCCGTTTGGGCGGCTGTACGAGGTGGATGCCCGGCTGCGTCCGACTGGCAAGAGCGGGGCGCTTGCGGTTTCGTTCGATGCGCTGGCCAGGTACTTTGCGGAAGGGCCAGCCCAACTTTGGGAGCGGCAGGCGTTGTGCAAGGCTCGGCCGGTGTTCGGCAGTGAAGCAGCTCGCGCGGCGGCGATGGAGATCGTGTCGGCGGCGGCCTACGGCACGCCTTGGCGGCCGGCGTTCGCGACGGAGATTCGCGCAATGCGGACTCGACTTGAAGACACGGCGTCGAAGCGGAACTTGAAGCGCGGGCCGGGCGGCACGGTGGATACCGAGTTCCTGGTACAAATGCTGCAGCTGAAACATGGCGGAGCCGATGCTTCCGTTCGCGTGCCGGGGACGCTGGACGCGCTCACGGCGTTGGAAACAGGCGGGTACATCGCGGGCGATGATGCCGCATTCTTCAGCCAGAGCTACCGGTTCCAGCGGAGTATTGAAGCCCGCATTCGGTTGATGGACGCGACGGGCCGGCATGAGGTTCCGGAAAGCGATCGGGAACTGGCGAAGCTGGCGTACTTGCTGGGTTATGCGAATCCGCGGGCTCTAGTGGGCGAGGCGGAGCATACGTTTGCGGAGACTCGCGAGCGATTCAATCGAATCTTCGACGCGGCGGAACGCGGCTAAATGCCGGCTCGGGATTGCCTCACCTCGCCGCGGCGAGTTCCGAGCAACCCAGCCCTCTCCTGAAGGGAAACGGGGGAGAGCGGTTTTTGTCGCGGCGCGCGAAGTCGATTTTTTAATACAATATTCATGGGTATTGGAACCCCGTCTCGGCGCGCGACTCTGGAAAAACCGTGCTTTGCCGCAACTTGATGCTCCCGTGGTCGGGTATTTTTGAGATTCCTGGCGCGCTCGCGAAGCAAAAATCGAACGGATTCGGATTCTAAAAGGTATGCGCGCAGCGTGAGCCGTGCCCGCCCACTACTTGCGGCTGGCTGGTGTCGCGGTAGGTTGTCAAAGAGCGAAAGCTGGCGTAGTGCGTGTGATCGTAGTGATTATTATACTTTTGTACAGTACTTTTTTGGCCACCAGAAAGAGGTCTTTGGGAGACTTCAGCAGGTAGCAGGCAATTTCTTTCGATGACGTGCAAGCCATCGACAGGAAGAGCACTGCTGGACAAGCCAGCAGTGGCACCTGGCCAAAGCACGACGTTCAAGTCGCCGTGGATACGGTGACCGATTACGAAGGCCTGACTGGTCGGTTGAAGAGCGGTGAGCCAGACTTGGCGAAGTCTGAAATCACGCATATTTGCATTGACCCGCTCCCCGGTCAGCCAGTTATGTATATTGGGATTCGGGAATTTATTCAGCAGTTGCCGCGTGAGAAGGCAGGGACGTAATTTTGGAACAACAACAACTGCTCCGTCCTCGCCCACTGGACAACTGATGTTGGTTCCACGCAGCAGCCAGTGGACAGCGGCGAACGTTACTCGCCATCACAACTGACTTCCGACCATATGCACGTGCACATGCATAAAAATTAGCCGAGTTGATTTCCAGCACACATCTCGTAGCAGATTTTTTGCCGCAGGAGGAACAAAGAGATGAGACCCCTATTTTGTTGTTCGCTGACATTTGCGGCCACGATTGGGTTCGCGACCGCGACATTTGCCCAATTCGGAAACTACGTCAACGGAGCAAGCCTGACTGGACGCAACAACCTTGATCAGAATGGGGTCAGCGGGGTCAACGGAGCAAGCGTGACCGGACGCAACAACCTCGATCAGAATGGGGTCAGTGGGGTCAACGGTGCAAGCCTGACCGGACGCAACAACCTCGGTCAGAATGGGGTCAGTGGGGTCAACGGTGCAAGCCTGACTGGACGCAACAACCTCGATCAGAATGGGGTCAGCGGGGTCAACGGTGCAAGCCTGACCGGACGCAACAACCTCGGTCAGAATGGGGGCAGTGGGGTCAACGGTGCAAGCCTGACTGGACGCAACAACCTCGGTCAGAACTCGTTCTGAAAGTTGACGGAATACGGTTCGCGTCGTTTCGAGGCCGAACAGGATTCCGGATTGCAACCAATCCAAGTTGCGAACCCTGCGGGTTCGATGGTCGCCCTGGCCATCGTCACCGACGGTGTCGCTCCGCTCGCGTTGGGCGCGATAGCAATTACATAGTCCTGGTCGATGTGGAGGGACCAGAAGAGAGTGGTGTTCGAGATTGATCAGCGCGTTTTGCGGTCGCTGCCTCTTGCGGCTGCGCCGCCCAGGTTCGAGAACCTGGGCTACCCAGGGGTGCGTAAGCGGTAGGATGAGAGCATGGAAAATCCGGCCAGCAATAAATCGCCCCGAGTTGTCACCGTGTTGGTTGGCGTCTTTTTTTTTGCTCGTCGTCGCCTACCTACTTCCCCTTGCCGTAGTTTTTCTGGATGAGGCGGTGTTTCGCACTTACTTCATTAGCCGCGCACTGCCCGAATCGGCTGGCGATACATTCAGGAAGCTCTATCCTTTCCACAGATAGTGCTCCCGGTCTCGAAAATAATTTTCCATTAGCGCGCTAATAGGATCGATGACACACCGGAAGCTGCGAATCGCGTGGTCGGTTGTGTGGGGGATGGGGGCGGTGCTGCTGGTCGCGTTTTGGGTGCGGAGTTATTGGGTGCATGATTTTTACTATGGTTGGTTTCATCCGACTGGGTTCGTGCAAATAGATTCTGACTATGGTCGGCTTCGACTAATTGCAATTGATGAAACGGCTCCGCGGAATTCTCAATGGGAGTGTGAATCCAGAGACGCGGTTGGAACTGACGGGCAATGGCGATGGTACTTCGCGCTTGAAAGGCAGCCTCGATGGCGGCTACTTGCAATCGTTCCTGATTGGTTGGCGTTCGGTCTAGCAACTGTTGCTTCGGCGCTGCCTTGGACGAATTGGTGGAAGCGTTTCAGCGTACGCTTCCTGCTAATAGTGATGACGCTTGTGGCAGTTGTGCTAGGGGTGTTCGCTTGGCGGCATTGAAAACGGAATGGGAGGCACCGTGAGGTGTGAATTGCTTGGTTGGTGGGGTGGGTAACTGGTCGCTGAAGCGACCAGTCCGTGCGGAGGGTTACACTTTCTCGATTGGAACGCTCTTCGTTCGTTAGGGTGCAAAACTACGGCAAGGCGGAGCACTGCTGGGCAAAGCCAGCAGCGGCACCCGGCGAGCATGTTAGCGGCTGGACTTTGGAATCATTTTTAAGAATTTGGTGGAGACGGTATCGCCGAAGAGTTGGCCGGCGATTTTGACGATTTTTTTTGCTTTGGCATAGTCCTTGTGATTCACTGCATCGAGAACCCAATTGTGGAGTTTTATCCCGACTCCATCGGCATAGAGCGTATTCGTTGGACACAAGCAACAGGCTTTGAGGGCGTCTGCCGTTTTGTCTTCGAATTTCTTGCGGTTATTGCTGCGGTCATAATAGATGGCGCCGATGAGGCCCATTCGATTGGTCGAGCGATAGTGCTTGTCGCCGTAGATCAATGGGTCGGTGGAATCTGCCTCGGCCCATTGCTCATCGAGAATTTTCTGATGACGTTCGGTGGACTGAGCAAAACCGCCGGTGGGTTCAATGCACAGGTCGCCCATTTGCAGGAAGACGTGCTGTGGAATTTCTTGTGCCCGCGTTTTGATTCCGAGTTGTAGTCCAACAACCGAGTAGAGAATGGCGGATGAAACACAGTTGAAAGTTCCTTTGTCTAGCAGCAGGGCCATATTCACCTGGCCAGTCTTAAAGCCGCCGTGGAGCGGGTGTTTGTAGAGGTATTTGGCGAGGGCTTTTGCTTTTTCTTCCAGCGTGGTCGCGCTGGAGATGGCTTGGCCGGCGCGATTGGCGATGGCGTCGATCTTTTCGGCGTACTTCAGTCGCTTCTGTGGATCGGTGATGCCTGAGGCGACGATCAAGGTGTCTTTAACATCGCATTGTTCGGGATGGCCGGCGGCGATCCTTTTGAAGATCTCGAGCTCGGGCTCGGCGATGAGAGGTCTATTCTTTTGATCGGCTAATTTCGCGACCTCTTCGAGGGCCACGAGGGGGGCGATATGGTTCTTAGAAAACTTGTAGAAAGCAGCGGTATCGGCGAGTGCCGGGACGGCGCTTGCGGTTAGCAAGATCAGGCTGAGGGAGAGCCAGGATAGGGATTTTGCGAACATGGTTACCACCACGGAGCAACACGGCGGCGGGATGGAAGTCATCCCACGAAACTGCTTCACCGGGGGCTCTTACGGTGGAAAACGAGAGTGTTACAGGCGCGTGGAATTTGCGAATTCTTCGGCCGCGGCTATTGGTTTCTGCGCGCGGATGAAGGCTGCCCAGTGGGCGGAAACGGTGGAACTTTGATACGCCTCTTGCGGCTTCGCCGCCCACCATCAGAGAACCTGGGGTACCCATGGGCCGGCGGTTGGTTAGCTGCGGCTGTTCCAATCTTGCCATTCGCGCCATTCGGCTTCTTGGCTTTTTCGCAGCAAGTAGCCGGGCAGCATGCAAGCGCCAAGAGATACGGCGCCGGCGGCGACGGCCACCAAGGCGTGATACTTTCGGAGCGCTTCCGCGGCCTCCCAGGGACCGGAGGAGTTGCGGACGATTCCGCTGAGGATCGTGCAGCTACCGAAGTACAGAACGACAAACAGTGCGAGTCCTGCTACGCAGCGCATGCCGATTTCTCCATGCGAGACCGAAAAGCCCGTGAAAGCGTAGCATATTCCGCACGGCCGGTTGTATCGCGGGTGCGACAGTTTTGCAGGTCAGTTAGATGAGCCGGCCGGAGCCTTTGTTACATGGGGAACGCTCGATTCCTGCCAGCGCTCCAGTTGATAGCCGAGAGGCGTTGCACGGATGACCACCGTGTGTTGACGATCGTATTGGTCGCCGTCGGCGTACCAAGTGACCGTTGCAGCGAAACGTCGCTGGCCGTGCAAAATATCGTTCCAAGATCTCTTCAGAAGTTGGGCCGTGACAGTCTTTGTGGTGGCTGATTCATAATGAAGAAACGCGGCGGATCCGGTTGGGCGATCGACGAGTTGATATGGATCCGACCGACCGTCGTTGATTGCGGCGTTGCATCGCATGGCTTTGGCAGTTGGGTAGACAACCCAGATGAACAATGCGATTGCCAACACGGCGACGACTGTTAGCAGGCGCCTTAAAGAGAACGTTGGACGCATTGCCGTTCTGGGTGGTGAGGTTTTGAATCGAACTGAATTGAGGCTGCCGCAATCGAGAGAACTCGCGTAGACCAATATACAAAGGTTACGAGAGTCTGGGTTTGAGCGGCTGGACCGCAGAAAGCGGTAGATGACCAGCCGTTGATTTAACTGGCAAGTCGGACTGGCTTTGCGGCGGCTTTCGCAAAACTGTTAGCGGCCGTTCGAAGCTTCCGTCGGCTTCGCTGCGTGCTTGTCGGCCTTTGCTTTTTTTTCGGCGGTTTCGAGTTGGTTGAGGACGTGTTCCGCGGAGACTTCCTGCTCAAGTGCCGCGCATGTTTCCTCCGCGACGTTTATCCCGTTTGCCTCACACAGCTTGCGTAGGAGGTGGAGCATCTCGGTGTTTTCTTGCTCGGAAAGCAGATTGATTTGCAAGTCGAGGCGGTTTCGCCGATCGGCCAGTTGCGATTGGCGATTCTGGCTCATCATGATGATGGGGCTGGCGTAGGCGGCCTGGAAGGAAAGAGCCAGGTTGAGCAAGATGAATGGATAGGGGTCCCAGCGATAGGTCCAGGCGATGAGATTTAACGTGACCCAAATTACTAATAGCACGCTTTGGATAACGATGAACGTCCAACTGCCGACGATCGCCGCGAAACGGTCGGCCATTCGCTCGCCGAAGGTTCTACGCGCTTCGGAAACACGCTCGACCTCGGCGATGGTGCGGATGTTCTTATCGGTCAGCGCATCGACAGCTGCTTGTTTGGAAACAGCGTGGTGCGAGTTGCTGAGTTTTTCATCGGCGGAGTCTCGTTGTTGCAAACGGGAATTCATGAGAGGCCTATTCCAGACCCACGGCTTCCAAGATCCGACTTCCGACGGATTTTGATGTGCCTTTTTTGGCTTTTGCGGATCGCTTCGGAGGCGCTTCGGCTTTGACGTTCAACTTTTTGGCTGCTTGAGTGAGCTTTTTATCGGTGGCACCTTCTTCGTTAAGCGTTTTCTGCAGGATTTTGGCGGCCGTTTTGTGGCCCATGAGTTCGGCGAACGTTTGGACGCAGCCGTAGCCTGCCATTTCGTAGTGTTCAACCCGCTGAGCGGCGGCGATGAGGGCGGCGTCGCGGACTTCGGGTTGCATGTCCTCGCTGATAACTTCCTGGCCCTCGGCGATAAGGCCTTCCATCGCCTTGCAGGTTTTTCCGGACGGGGAAACACCGAGCGTTTTGAAGATGTCTTTCAATCGCTGAACGTGCTGCTTGGTTTCGGCGAGGTGTTTGGTGAAGCCGTCCTTCAGCGCTTTCGCTGTGGCCGCCTTGGCCATTTTTGGGAGTGCCTTCACTAGTTGGTTTTCGGCGCTGTACAGGTCCTTTAACTCGTCGACGTACAAATCGTGCAATGTGTTGAGTGCCATGGTTGTTCTCGAGTGTTATTTGGTTCGGATGTGGTCACGCTGACGCCAGTTGCGGCTGCGTGACGGCGAATTGGGCCAGCTAATGGTCGTTTTTTGCGGCCGCTGGGGAGTAATACAAATGGCGTGCCATCCTGGCGTAGAGCTGGCGCAACGGTCGATTCCAGGAGGCCGGCGCGAGGGGCGGATTGTTAGCGCGCTACCGTGCTGAGAAGCGGTTCAATCACTGTGGGAATGTCGAGCCGATGGTCGACGGCTGCCACCAGACCATTGCGGTCGACGACGAACGTCGTCGGCAGGGCGCTGATGCGATAGAGTTTGGCGGCGTCTGGACCTGCCCAGGCGACCGTGAGATTTGGCCAATGATGGCTAGTGAACGATGCGAGTGCTTCTGTTTCGTTTTCGTCGATGCTGACGGCGAGCAGTTCAACCTGGTCTTTCCATTCTGGGTGCTGAGAACCGATCGAATCCAGGTACTCGTTGGCCTTGAGGCAAGGGCCGCACCAGGAGGCCCAGAACTCAATAACGATCACGTGACCGGTGAATTCGGAGAGCTGCATCTCCTTTTTGTCGTTAAGTCGGGTGAATTTGAAATTCGGCGGTTTGGAACCTACAGGCAGAAGTCGGCCGTCCACGAACGAATCGATTTGTTTGATGTCGCCGCGCATGAGGCTCACGACGACTTCGTCGGCGTCGTCCTTACCGGCGGGGACGATTGCCAATCGGACGACGGTTCCGATGGGTCCACGGATCATTCCGACGACTTTTGCGACATCCTTCGTGCCTGAAACTTCGATGGGTTTGTTATCTGCCTCGGCGATGGAAATTATCTGGTCGTTCGGCTGAATCAACTTACTTGCCGCTGCGGGTGAATCGGGAAGGACTTTGTTTACAAAGACTTTCCCCTCGTCGATTCGCAGTGCAATGCCGACGCCGGCTTGTTTTGCGGCAGCTTGAGCCACGAGATTAGAAGTCGGTGACGCCTTGGACTCGGTGCCTAATTCCTTGGCGGCGGACTCGGGTGTTGAGCTATTCGGCGCGGTGAAGGAATCAATTTTGCGATGGCTGTGGATCCACAGCGCGATAAGTAGCGCGCCGACCATACTGCATGTGAGTGAGAACGCCGTTCGCCGCCTGTGCAGTTTCATTGGGGGGGAATAAGTGAGCGATGACAGCAATCGATTTGGCGATTCGATCTAAGGGGTTGAAAACTTTCAGGACACGAATTGGGCGCCTTATTCTGGCATGATCCAGGTCAACGCGGTGCCGGAACCGACGAGCGTAGCTTTAGTTGCGCTTGGTTCGCTCGCGCTGGCTTGGCGGCGCCGACAGGCCACGACGTAACGGACTCGTTCGTTGCGTTATCGAACCGATAATAAACAGGGGTCGGGACTATTATCTGATAGTACCGACCCCTTAGTCATTGGCCAATTGCTCGAGAACGGCCGGAGAAAGGCGTGGCTCTTGGCTCGGTGGGAGCCGCACATTCCTCTCGACTGGTTCACAAGTATTCGGGATGGAGCCATAATAAGGTCCACTGGAGAACCTTTTGGGGGCATATGCGAAGAACTCACACATTTTGGATTGTCGGTTCGACGTTGGTGGGGGTTGGCTGGGTGCTTGTCGGCCGCGGAGTTGTGCAGGCGACGACGATTGATCTGTCGCCGGCGGCGATTGCGGCGCGGACGGCCGTGTACAGCGTGCCGGGGCGGGCGGATTTGACCGGCCCTGGCTCCCCACTCAAACCGTCTACGAAGATCGACTTCTTTGGCGATTCGATTACGTGGCTCAACGGCTATGTGTCGAACATTCAAGTTGCGATTAACACGGGCGCGGGAACGACAGGCAAGAATATCGTGTGCGTGAATCGCGGCGATGATGGGGCGGGCGTACTGCAAATCTTGAACGGTGACCCGGGCACGACTAATGGGTATGGGCACATCACGCAGAAGTCGTTTGCCGCGACGATTGCGGGCGACCACCCGAATATCGCGGTGGTCTTCATCGGCGTGAATGACGTGTGGTGGCGTGGGACGCCGGCGGATACATTCCGGCAAGGGCTACAGGACATCGTTGCGCAAGGTAACGCGGCTGGTGTAACGATGGTGCTCGCGACGCTTGCGGTGAATGGCGAGAAGCCTGATGGATCGAATCCGAATGATGCGGTTTACGATCAATATGCGCAGATCACGCGCGACGTGGCGGCGGCCACGCACACTTCGCTAGTCGACCTGCGGACGGCGTACATCGATTACGAAATGAACACAAATTTGAGCACGCAGCGCTTCGGGTTTCAAAGCATTTGGCAATTGACGTATGACGGGATACACCCGACGGCGCAGGGCAACAGTCTGCTGGCTGATCAAATTTCAGAGGGGATCTTTAGGGCGCTGGTTCCGGAGCCTAGCTTGGCGGGGTTACTGGCGATTGCCTGCGCTGCGATGTGTGGCGGTCGACGGCGCATTGGCTAGAAGGCACGGCTCCGCTGGAGCCTCGCCCTCCCCTTTTTCTGCATGTGCTATTCCGGGCCGAGATGCCCGGTTGCTTCTATGCGATAGCCGCGGCTGAAATCCTGGGCAGACATGGAGCGCTTGCCGGCGGGTTGGAGGTCGAGGATTTCCAACGGGACGTCGGCGGTGGCGATCAGAAGTTGGTCCTTTGATTCGAGGATGGAGCCTGGGGCACCTGGTCGCTGAAGCGACCAGGCCGACGGGGAAATGGAGGCGGTGGGGGGTAATGTTACGCGGTCGATGTTTAGGCGTAAGGGGACGGCGTTGGGACGGTGGAGGAAGGTGTAGGCGCGGGGCCAGGGGCGTAGCGCGCGGACCTGGTTTTTTATTTCTTGCGCGGGGCGGGTCCAGTCGATGGCGCCTTGTTCTTTTTTTAGGCGCGGAGCTTTCGAGGCGAGGCTTTTGTCTTGAGGGATGGGGTGCTCGCGGTTGTGATCCAGATCCTCGATGACTTGGAGGACGGCTTCGGCGCCGAGTTTCGAGAGGCGAGTCTCGAGTTGGGCGGCGTCTTCGTCGGGGTCGATTGGGGTGCGTTGTTGGGCGAGGCATGGGCCGGCGTCTAGGCCGGGGGTCATTTGGATGACGCTGTTGCCGGTTTCGGTTTCGCCGCGGAGGATTGCCGTTTGAACGGGGGCTGCGCCACGGAATTTGGGGAGCAGCGAGCCGTGGAGGTTGATGCCGCCGAGACGGGTGGTGGCGAGGGTTTCTGGTTTTAGGATTTCGCCGTAGTCGCAGACTACTAGGAGGTCGGCGGCAAGGGATGTGAGGCGCGCTTGGGGGTCGGGGGCGTTGACTGTGTCGGGAGTCCAGAGCGGGAGGCTGAGTTGTTCGCCGGCCCGCTGAAGCGGGCTCGCCTGCGGGGTGCGACCTGTGGGGGGACGTGAGACAACCAGCGCGATTTCGTGGGGGGATGCGGAGAGGGCTTCGAGTGTGGGGACTGCGAAGGGGCCGGTGCCTAGCATGATTACGCGCATAACGACTCGCTAAGTCCGCAGCTGTTCTAGTTCGCGGAGGCGCTTTGCCATGTCGTCGGCGTTGGGGAGTTCGCCGGTTTCTAGTTTGCTTTGGAACGCGAATTCGAACTCTTCGAGTTGATCGCGGAGGTCGAGGGCTTGGGCGGGGCCGAGGCGATCGATGAAGAGCGTGCCATCGAGATGGTCGGTTTCGTGTTGGACGATGCGGGCCATGAAGTCGGTCACTTCGCCGGAGATTTCGTTGCCGTCGAGATCGTAGGCTTGGATCTTAATCGAGGTGTTGCGCGTGACGGGGGCGCGGAGGCCGGGGATGCTGAGGCAGCCTTCTTCGTCTTCGGCGAGGCCGCGGCCGGCGCTGAGGACGGGATTGATGAAGACGCCCTCGGATTCTCTCGCGTCGGGGTTGCCTTCGGGGTTAGCGATGAAGAGGCGGTAGGGCAAGTCGACCTGGTTGGCGGCGAGACCGACGCCTTCGTGTTCGTACATGAGGTCGAACATTTCTTCGACGAGCTTGCGCAGCTCGGCATCGACGCGGCGGAGGGGCTTCGAGCGGTGGCGAAGCGTCGGGTGGGGGTATTGGATGATTTGGAGAGGCAAGGGAGTGGCCGGTTGTGGGTCGAGTCGTGAGGAAGTGCTGGCACGAGGGAATGGAATTATAAGTGGGGAAACGTGCGGGGCGAAGCGTAAAACCGCAGGCGAAATGCTCGCGTTGACCGCGATTTGTGGGGGCGCTAGAATCGCGCGGTTTTTGGGGGCGAAAATGCAGGAAGTATAGCGCCGATGCGGCGATTCTTATTCTCGGCGTGGGGTGTTTCGCTATTGCTGCATCTGGCTGCGCTCGCGGCGCTGGGCGTTTCGATGCAGACGTGGCCGCGCGGGGCGGGCGACGGTAGCTCGCACTCGATGGGGATTGTGCTCAATCATTCGGGCGATGAGGGGGAGCTGCGCAATGGTGATAACGGGGATGGCGAGCATCTGAGAAAGCTGGAGGCGCTGCAAGCGCCGGAGCTGTTGGCTCCGCCCGTGCCGGAGTTGCCCACGCCTGAGGTGAGTGGCGGTGCAGCGCAGAGTGCGGCGGCCGCGGAAGTAGTACAAGCTAGCGCGACTCAAGCGACGAATGCGCGGCCGGCATCGTCGGGGCATGGGCGCAATGGTACACAGGGCGCGACGGGCGAAGCGAAGGTCACGGTGTTCGGGGTCGAAGGGCGCGGGAAGAAGTTTTTGTATTTGTTCGACCGGTCGGCAAGTATGGAAGGCGCGCCGCTTTCGGCAGCGAAGCGGCAACTGGTGCAGAGCATGCAATCGCTCGGCAACGGGCAGCAGTTTCACATCATCTTTTTCAACACCAAGACGCAATCGTTTTCAGGAGATGACGGACCGAATCGGAATGTGCTTGCGACAGATCGCAATAAGCAGTTGGCTGCGAATTTTGTCGGCGGGATTACGGCCGACGGCGGGACGGATCGGATGGTGGCGCTCGAGGAAGCGCTGAAGTGTCAGCCAGATGTCATCTTCTTTCTGACAGATGCGGATGATCCGCTCTCGGTACAAGAGTTGATGGAGATCTCGCAGTGGAATCGCCGGCTGCATGCGGCCATTTGTGCAATTGAGTTTGGGGACGAGCCCAGACCGATGGAAGATAATTTTTTGATGCGGATGGCGCGCGAGAGTGGGGGGCAGTATGGGTATGTAGATACGGAGACGCTGCGGCGGTGATGTCAGACTTATTGATAAGGAATACATCAAGTGGCAATGACTGGTTATTACAGCCAAATTACTGTGAATCGCATCTTCATCTGTGCGCTCGTGGCAGTTGCTGTGTGCACTTCTCATGGCAAATGCGAGGCAAACACGGACGGCGAATCAGACTCGTTGTCGGCACGTGCAGAAAAGGCCTTTGAGCACGAAGAGTATGAAACGGCGATTTCTCTTTTAACGGAAGCCCTTAAGGGTAAGCCCAACCCAGAGTTTTTGTGCGAACGGGCGGCGGCAAAATCCGAACTGCGCGATTACGCAGGAGCTATAAGAGATTGCGATGATGCCCTTAAGTTACACCCTAATGAACATGCTCTTATTATGGCCTATCTGTGTCGGGCTCAATGTTTTGTTGCAACTAACGATCACAATCACGCAATATCGGATTGCACACTAGCGCTTGATATAGACGCCAAATGCATGGAAGCCTGGATAATTAGAGCGGGCGTATGGTACCAACTCGAAAATGCCAAATTGGCAATTGTGGATATAAATCATTGCATAGATCTAGATCCAACTCGTCCGGAAGCTTATGGATTTCGAAGTGCGTGTCACCAAACACTAGGCGATTGGACAAATGCGGTCGCTGACGCTGACAAAGCGGTTCAACTCGATGACAAAAACTCGAACTGTTACATGTTTCGTGGTAGCGCGCATGCCGGTAACTTGGAGTTTGATAAGTCGCTTGCAGACTTCGATAAGGCGCTCAGTTTAGATCCAGGTAATGACGCAGCAGTTGCTGCGCAGTGCGTGATCTTAGCGACGTGCCCAAAGCCGGACCTGCGTGACACGACTAGGGCATTGCAATTGGCACAAAGGCTCTGCGAACAAAAAGGGATGACTGACTGCAACCGTCTGTCACTTCTCGCAAGCGTTTACGCCGAAACAGGTGATTTCAAAAACGCTGTTGAATGGCAAGAACAAGCCATCAAGGCTGCAACTGCAGATCAAAAAAATGTGGCGAGCGAGCGTCTGAAGCGATTTCAAAGCGGGCGCACCGCGTTAGGCGATGGAAACACGTACCTCGGTCTGACAACCTTAAAGAGTTGGCGATAGTTTACCGCGTTACCGAGTCATTGATTCGAGGTCCAGTAGTTCGAATCGCCTAAGTGTTGATGTGGGGAAACGAAAAACCCCCGGCTTTCGACGGGGGCAATGCGAGGGGATCGCAAGGTGTGATTTTGCTGCGCGAGACTTACCACGGCGCGCGGACGGGGTAGACGCCGAACTCGACTGTGTCGCTAGGCCAGAGCGGGGTCGGGCGGTAGGGGCCGCCGAAGGGGCCGTTGCCTGGGTAGTTGCGCTGGTACTGGTGGTCGATGCGCGAGATGCGCGAGCTAGCTACGCCCCAGCCCCAGTTGGTTTGAAGCTGGGCTGTCGGCGGGACGACTAGCGCCGTGGGGGCGCCGTAGTTGGTGTAGGCGTAGTTGCGGTTCCAGTTGTAGTAGCGGGCGCGGTAAGTCGGCGTCATGTAGCCGACATCGCAAACGGTGGGCGTCCAACAATCTAAGGCGGATGCGATGGGTGCCGTGGCGGTGAGGCCGCCGCCGGCGATGATCGCGGCGATGATCGGTAGGGTGAGACGGCGTAGCATGGGGTGTCTCCGGTTTAGCTAAACCGCAAGCGGTAGGGTGAGTGAGCGGTGAACTTGGCGGGAAGTGTGTGGCGGGAGGCGCTCGTTGTTACCAACGGAGGCCGGGATAGTAGAAGTCGTTGTGGAGGCCCCAGATGTTGTTGGACATTGGGAACTTCATATCCATGATGCAGTCTTCGAGTCGAAGGCCGCAGGTACCGTAGCGGACGTTGGTGCGTCGCCAGCCGGCGCCGGGGTTGTAGGTGTAGTACGAGCGTTCATGCTTGTACATGAATTCGTGCGGCATGAAGGGTTGGTAGGTGACCCACGTTTGGCCACCGAGCGGCGGCACTGGGCGGGGGCAAAGGTACATGCCGGCGGCGGCGCCGTTGTACGGGCCCGGTTGAGCGTAGTAGTTGTAGAACAGGTCTTTTTGTTGCTGGTAGCTAATGTGTCGTTTGCCATCCCAGCCGGGTTGCTGGTACGGTTCGTACAACCATTGGGCTGAGGACTTTGACGCAGCGAACGAGACGAGGGTGAGCGCCAGAACGGCGAGGCTGATTTTGAATGCCGTAAACCGCATCGGATTACCTCCAACGGACGAGTGTGCCTCTCGCGGGACGAGAAGTTTGCGGCCCAGCGGGACGGGCAGCGACACTGAATTGATTTGTAGGCGGCAGGCGAGTTGGGTCGTGACCGCCGGTGGCAAGGTCTATGAATGGTGTCGGCCAGGACCGGAGGAAGGGGTGAATCTTTGTGTAGCGGATATTCGCGATGCATGTATTGTGGGGGCCGCAGCGTGGCAAAATGTGTCTTCGTTGAGGGCTTTTCCGCGGGTATAATCGGCACGATCGTCACAGATTAACATCAGCGATATGGCGGCCGCGTTCGCGCGAGGTCGCAGGGAGATGTGGGTTGGCAGTTAAGCAAACGAAGAAACCGACGAAGCGGGAAACCTCGGTAACGAATAACGGTAAAGCGGGCGGCAAGAAGGGGACGCGGCGGCCGGGCCGCGCACCTGCGCCGAGCGCGAACGGCGACGAAGAGGGTGCGGAAGAAGAAGAGCTGGAGGAGGAAGACGACGCTGAGGAAGTTGAAGCCGAGGCAAACGGTAAGGCGGAATCGCGTGCGACGCCGAGGCGACGGGCCACGGCCCAGTCGATGGCGGCGAAGCAGCGCGATATCAGCGTTAGCGAATTCTTTGCCAAGAATCGGCATCTGCTAGGCTTCGATAATCCGCGGAAGGCGCTGCTGACGACGGTGAAAGAGGCCGTCGATAACTCGCTCGATGCTTGTGAAGAAGCGGGGATTCTGCCGGAGATTTGGGTTCATATCGAAGCGATTGGCGCGGACCACTACAAGGTTGGGATTCAGGACAATGGACCCGGCATTGTTAAAAAGCAGATTCCACTCATCTTCGGCAAGCTGCTGTATGGGTCGAAGTTTCATCGACTGCGGCAGAGCCGCGGGCAGCAAGGTATCGGCATTAGCGCAGCCGGTATGTACGGCGTGCAAACGACTGGCAAGCCGGTGAAGATCGTTTCGAAGATTGACGCCAAGAAGCCGGCGCACTACTTCGAAATTCAGATCGATACGAAGCGGAACGAAGCGAAGATTCTCAACGGCAAAGGGGAAGGCGAAGATATTCCGCCCGGCGAAAAGGGGAAGGCTTACCGCGAGAAGCATGGCATCGAGTGGGTAGATGAGCCGCACGGCACGCGGGTGACGATTGAACTGCAGGCGAAGTTCACTCGCGGGCGCGGCAGTGTGGATGAGTATTTGATGCAGACGGCGATTGCGAATCCGCACATCGCCCTGCACTATCGCGACCCGGATAGCGCGGATCCGGCGAAGGATAGCTTCTTCTTTCAGCGTTCGGCAGCAAAGCTTCCGCCGGAACCGAAAGAAATTTTGCCGCATCCGTACGGCGTGGAGTTAGGACGATTGGCGGCGCTGCTGACGGAGGCTGAGGGCGTTTCGATCACGCAGTTTTTAACGAACAATTTTTCGCGGGTGTCGTCGGGCATTGCGCGGCGAATTTGCCAAACTGCGAAAATTTCGCCGCGTGGGTGGGCGAAGAAAATGGGGCGTGTGGAAGCGGAGGCGTTGTTTCACGCCATCCAGGGAACGAAGATTCCCCCGCCGGCGACGGATTGTATTTGCCCAATTGGTGAGGACTTGATTCTCAAGGGGCTGCATCAAGTCGTGCCGGGCGAGTTTTACTCGGCGGCGACGCGACCGCCGGCCGTTTATCGTGGGAACCCGTTTGTGATTGAAGTGGGATTGGCGTACGGTGGTGCGGCGGCGACGCAGAATGTAACTAAAGACTTGCTGTTGGATTTGCTGGAAGAAACGGATGCTCGCACGGTGCGGCAGTTTCTTATCAGCACGTTCAATGGGCTGGGTTCGGACGCTGCGGATCGAATTCTCAAGGCGGCGGACCTGGGCACGCGGCAAACGCCCAAAATGCTGAAGCCGAAGGAACGCGAGCGGCTGCTCAACGCAATGCAGAGCGTAAACGTTGCGGAAGGCCAGACGATGGAAGTCATGAGATATGCCAATCGCGTGCCGCTGCAATTCCAACAGGCGGCATGCGCGATTACGCAGACCGTGATGCAAACAAATTGGCGAAGTTATGGCTTGCAGCAATCGCGCGGCGGTTTGCCACGTGGACCGGTGAGCGTGATGGTACACATCGCGAGCGTGTGGGTGCCGTTTACGAGCGAATCGAAAGAAGCGATTGCCAGTTATCCGGAGATTCAAAAGGAAATACGGCTCGGTTTGCAGACGGCGGGGCGCAAACTCGGCATGTACTTAAATCGTCGGCTTCGAGTGAAACAGCAAACGGATCGGCGTGAGATTTTCTTAAGGTATCTAAAGGAAGTATCGGGAGCGGTGAGCGAAATAAACGGCGCCGAGGCGAGCAGTTTGTACGAGGAGCTCGTGAAGGTAGCCAGGAAAGTGACTGCCGACGCGGACATGAAGATGGATGACCGCGGACGGAAGGTTTCACCAGAAGAGGCTGAGTTGGCGAAAGACGCGTCGGTGTTGATCGTCGACCCGCTGCATGCGGCGGCGGCGCTCAACCGGGCGACGACGACTGTCGAAGAAGCGCCGCCTGTAGAAGCATCGGAGCCGGCGAAAGAAAAATCTCGCAAAGGCGCGAAGACGCAAAAAACTAAATAAGAAACTGAGCCGCTGTGTTTTGGGCCGCACCTATTGAAGAACTGAAAGAATTGCATGGCCAAGAAGAAGACTGAAGATTCCGCCGCAAAGAAATCCGCCCCGGTGAAGCTTTCGGCTCGCGACAAGAAGACGAACGAATCGCTCGTTGGGCTCGCGGATCGCGTGGTTAGCGCTGCCAAGAATCGGAAAGATCCTTACGTAGAGATTCCCTCGCGCACGCTGGCGAACGTGCACTATTCGCCACGTAAGAAGATCCTCGAGATGGGGAATGCGAAGAACCGACGGCAGCTGTTTGATCTTTCGCAGGCGAAGGCTTACATGCGGACGATGCTCGTAGCGAGCGGGTGTAAGAAGCTGATCATGCAAGGCAAGTCGACGAGCCTCCGGGGTTTGTTCTACATGCTCAAGCACACGATCGAAGGCGCCAAAGAGAACACTTTCGATGATCAGGATGAGTGCGACACGATCATTGAAGATACTGAAGTGTTGCTCGATGCGATCCGCGAAGAGCTACATCTCTACGCAGAGAATCGCGGTGCGATGGTCGGGAACATCACTTTTACGGACAAGGGCGATGAAATCAACTGCGCGCGGATGGGCTCGGGCGGGTATGCGATCCCATCGATATGCGAACCTGAAGTGATTCAATTCGACGCGAGTAAGTGCAAGGCCAAGTTTATTCTGCATGTTGAAAAAGGCACGGTTTGGCAGCGGTTCAATGAGGATCGCTTTTGGGAGACGCACAACTGCATCCTTACGCACGGCAGTGGGCAGCCGCCGCGTGGCGTTCGGCGGATGCTGTTCCGACTGCACAATGAATTGAAGTTGCCGCTGTACTGCGTGCTCGATAACGATCCGTGGGGATACTACATCTATAGCGTCATCAAGCAGGGCTCGATTAATCTGGCGTTTGAATCGCAGCGGATGGCGATTCCCGAGGCGAAGTATCTTGGTCTGCGAAGCATTGATTTAGAGCGGTGCGATCTTGCAGACAGCGTGAAAATCACGCTGAATGATACCGATCGCAAGCGGGCGAAGCAGGTGGCGGCCTACCCGTGGTTCGCGAAGAAACGCGAGTGGCAACGGGAGATCGAGAAGATGATCAAGAACGACTTCAAGCTGGAAGTCGAATCTTTGATTTCGAAGGGGCTGAGCTTTGTTACGGAAGAGTATGTGCCGGCTCGGTTGGCGAATCAGGATTGGTTGGACTGAGCGGGACGGACGTTCGGCTGGTTTCGCTAAACCGCAAGCGGCGGGCGGTCGCCCGGTTTCTTGGCAGTTCTTGCCTGCGAATTAAGCGGGGTGTCCGAAGGCGTCTGAGCGCCGGATATCAAAAAAGCATAAAAATCGGCGGTGCGGCGTTTATGTAGGGTTGCTAGCACCTTGCGGCACGCCAGTTGCTTTGCGTGACGCGCTGCGTCTGGCGGGACGCCAACTTACGCCTGTATGGCGATTTCCTTCCTTCTGGAAATTGTCGGTTTCAATCGAAACGCCGTTCGGCGGTTCGTTCCGGCTGATTCCACGGGGTGGGTCGGCTTCCTTTTAGACGCTTATCGCGCTGGCATTGTGCAGATGTCGGTGCGCCAAAAACCCTTCTGACGCGGAGAAAGATTATGTGGTTTGGTAAAGCAAGTGACTCAGCGCGCTTCTTGCCGCGCGAACCGAGGATGTCGTTTACCGACAAGGTCGGCCGACTTTGCGAACGGTTAAAGGACCCAGAGTGGCGTCGCCACGGCGGATTAGTGTTGGCGGGCAAACTGCTCGGCATTGCGGCCGTTTTCGGTGTGATGTTTGCGTTTGAACTTGCGCCCCGCATGATGGGGAGCCAAACCGCTGTAGCGCAAGAAACGCCGGCCGCTCCGGCGGCAGCGCCGCCTGCTGCGGGCGAAACCCCAGCTGCCCCGGCCGCTGGAGCACCTGCGGCGGCACCCGATCCATACGATGCCGTGAAAGCGCGTGACATCGTAAACCCCGTTAACACGTTGTGGGTGCTGCTCGCGGCGTTCCTCGTGTTCGGCATGCAAGTGGGTTTCACGATGCTCGAAGCCGGCTTCTGCCGCTCGCGTGAAACGGTGAACGTGCTGATGGAGTGCATCGTCGACACTTGTTTGTGCGGCGTGTTGTTTTACGCATGGGGGTTTGCGTTCATGTTTGGTCATGGTAATCCCTGGATCGGCTGGGGTGGACTCGGCGCAGATGGCAAGACGATTACGGATTGGTTTCTGTTGCATAACGCGCCAGATACCTATGAAGGCACGGGCATTGCGTTTTTGGCTTACTGGTTGTTCCAATTCGCGTTCGCCGATTGTGCCTCGACGATTTGCTCGGGTGCTATGATTGGCCGCACCAGTTTCTGGGGCGACTTGATCTACAGCGTATGCGTGTCGGGTTTCATTTATCCAATCGTTGGCCACTGGGCTTGGGGTCCAGATGGCGTACTCGCCACGATGGGCAGCGACGGCAACTTCTTGCCGTGGGTTGGTACGAGCTTCCACGACTTCGCCGGTTCGACCGTGGTTCATACGATCGGTGGTGCCATCGCCTTGGCGGGTGCCATCGTCTTGGGACCGCGGCTTGGTCGCAAATTCAAGCGTGATGGCGGCGGGCCGATGATGCCGCACGATCTCACGATCGCTGCCGTCGGTGGTTTGATCCTGTGGTTCGGCTGGTACGGGTTTAACCCGGGCAGCACGCTCTCAATCATGGACATGGCCGGTGCGGGCCGCGTGGCCGCGAACACGACGCTGGCTGCAAGCTCGGCTGGTTTGCTCGCCGCGTTTTGGGGTTACTTCAAGACCGGCAAGTGGGACGTCAGCTACACGGTGAACGGCTTCCTCGCCGGTTTGGTGGCAATTACTTGCCCCTGCTACTGGGTCAGCCCGGCGGGCGCACTCGCGCTGGGTGCCGTGGCGGGCGTGCTCGTTATTCTTGGAGCCGACCTGTTGGAATTCTTGCGGATCGATGATCCGGTTGGTGCTGTGCCGGTGCACTGCATCAACGGTATCTGGGGTACGCTCTCGCTTGGGCTGTTCGCTTGCGGTCAGTTCAACGCGTCGGGTCCGATTAGCGGCTCGACGGATAGCCCACTCACCGGTTTGTTCTACGGTGGCGGCACCACGGTGCTTGTGGCTCAAGCGATAGGCAGCGCGATGATCACGCTATCTACGTTTGTCTTGGCGATGGTGATGTTCGCAATCATCAACGCGATGGGCATGCTGCGTGTGTCGAAGGAAGTCGAAGAGTACGGCTTGGACCTGCACGAGCATGGTATCCCGGCGTACCCCGAGTATCTTGTTTCGCCGTCGGCGATGCCTGGCGGGCACATGTCACAGGGAGGGCACTAATTCGCGCCGCCAGAAATTGGCGGAGCGGAATTGCCGCTCTAGTAAAAACAGTTATAACAGGAGCGCGTGGGCTCCCGTGGGAACCGCTCTTGCGGCTCCCGCTGGCAACGGGATTGTGAATTCGTCGTCCGCCACGCCGGACGGCTGTTCAATGTGAACGAATTCACTGTTAAGTTACTATTGAAACGAATCCTGTGGAGCCAGGCATATGAAAAAGATTGAAGCAATCGTTCGCCATTTCAAGTTGGAGGACGTGAAGAACGCCCTCATCGAAAAAGGCATTACCGGCATGACAATCACCGAGGTCCGCGGCTTCGGCCGGCAGAAGGGCCACACGGAGATGTATCGCGGGACGGAATACCGCGTCGACTTCGTGCCAAAGGTGAAGCTTGAGGTCGTTGTCGATGATTCGAAGTCGCAAGTGGCCGTTGCGGCCATTGTGAAGGCTGCTCAAACGGGGCAGATTGGCGACGGTAAGATTTTCGTGACACAGCTCGCCGAAACCGTTCGTATTCGCACCGGCGAAACGGGCGCGGACGCGATCTAGATCCAAGCGATCTTACGATTTTGTGCTCAAATGACGGGCAAGAGCGTGGATGCGCTCTTGCCCGTTTTATTTGGCGGCGCTTACAAGTAGTCTGTGGCGCCAAATCAGCAATTCATAGTTCCCGCGGGGCTGCTCGCAATCATCTTTGGGTATGTGATTGCGCTCGGCGTTGGTTGGCCGCAGGCCGGCACGAGGGAAATTGTCGCCGCTTCGCACGCGGCGGCTGAAGCGCGGCATACGCCCGTCGGAGTTGAAGCGCCGCCATTTTGGACGGTACTTCCCTTCATTCTGCTGCTGGTGGGAATCGCGGTCTTGCCGCTTCTGCCGCACACGTCGCACTGGTGGGAATCGAATCTTAACCGGTTCATGGTCGCCGGTGGCTTAGCAGGGGTGACAATCGCTTATTATGCGTTCTTGCACGGTGCAGCTGTTGAAGGCCATTGGCCGGTCCACCATGTGGTCGCGCCCGCGGAAGGCGGAATTCAGACAGGCTTGGCGACCACCGTTTTAGCGAACGCGCTGCTTCAGGAATTCGTGCCGTTCATCGTGTTGCTCTTCAGCTTGTATACGATCAGCGGCGGCATTCGGATTACGGGCGACTTGCGGGCGCGGCCGACGACAAACGCGGCGTTCATGGGTATTGGAAGTTTGCTCGCGAGTCTTATCGGAACGACGGGGGCGGCGATGCTGCTCATTCGCCCGCTATTGGAAACGAACCGGGAACGGAAGCACGTGGCTCACACGGTGGTGTTGTTCGTATTCATCGTGTGCAATTGCGGCGGATGTCTGCTGCCAATCGGCGATCCCCCTTTGTTTCTGGGGTATCTCGAAGGCGTGCCGTTCATGTGGACGCTGCGGCTATGGCCTGCGTGGTTGTTCGTGAATGGCTTATTGATCGTTACATACCTGCTGCTCGATGGGCTATGGTTCTATCGCCGCGAAGTGAAGTCCGACATCGAGCGCGATACGCGGGTCACCCATCGAATCCGCATCGCCGGATGGCACGTGAATGCGCCGGTGCTGATGGGAGTGGTGCTCGCGGTGGCGCTGCTTGACCCTGGCAAGTCGTTCCCGGGCACTGATTGGCATCCCTGGATGTATTTGCGAGAAGTGGTGCAACTGTGCCTGGTCGGTTTGTCGTTGTGGTTGGGGAGCCGCGAGATTCGGGATGCGAATTTGTTTACGTACGGCGCGATCATCGAGGTTGCGGCTTTGTTCGTGGGTATTTTCATTTGCATGCAGCCGGCGTTGCAAATTCTGGCGGTAAAGGGTCATGAGTTGGGGCTTACATCGCCGGTTCACTTCTTCTGGGCGTGCGGCGGGCTTTCGGGCGTGCTCGACAATGCGCCCACCTACCTCGTCTTCTTCAAGGCAGCGCAATCGCTACCGGATGATTCGCGCGTCGCGACGGTGGCTGGCGTTAACTCGTTGATTCTTGTCGCCATTAGTTTGGGCTCGGTGTTCATGGGCGCGATGACGTACATCGGCAATGGCCCGAATTTTATGGTCCGCTCGATCGCGGAATCCTCCGGCGTAAAGATGCCGAGCTTCTTTGGCTACATGATCTACAGCTTCCTGATCTTGCTGCCGATTCTTGGGCTGACGGTGTGGCTGTTCTTGATGTAAAGAATGCCGTCCGAGACCCAAGGTCAGTTACTATTCTGTCGGACCAGCCGACTACGACATAAGTTGCTATGCTGTCAGGGTGAATCGAACCTATCAACTGAATCGAATCGTACGGGCGGCGCTGGCCTTCGTTGTTTTTTACGTTGGCCAGGCAAATGCAGCGCCCTTTAGCAACCTGATCGTATTCGGCGACAGCCTGAGCGATGTGGGTAATATTTCGTACGCTTCCTTCGGGACGAACCCTGGACGTTATTATTCGAACGGTCGCTTTTCGAACGGGCCGATCTATGCGGAATCGCTGGCGACGGGTCTTGGGTTGCCGGTGCTTACGCGAAGCACGGCCGGAGGTAATGACTACGCCTTCGGCGGCGCGCAAACTACGGGAACCAAGGGCGGGCAAGGACTGTTCATCAATGATGTCGATGAGCAAGTAACCAAGTATCTTTCTACGCACAACGGCGTTGCCGATACGCTGTATGACGTGTTCGCGGGCGCGAATGATCTTTTCAACGGGCAAACGAATGTCAGTGTGCCGATTACCAGTTTGCAGACCAGCATCAATCGGCTGATTTCGAGCGGGGCGCGTCAATTCTTGGTGTTTAATTTGCCGCCGCTTGGGGACACGCCGAAGTATAACGGCAATGCTTCGACGATCGTGCAGTACAACGCGCTATCGCAGCAGTTTAACGCGGGGTTGGGAACGATGCTTGATGGGCTGCAATCTGCGAACCCGCAAATCAAGATCTATCGATTCGACATGTTTGGATTGTTTGAACAGGTGCTCGCGAATCCAGCCGGGTTCGATCTGACGAACGTTACGAGCTCGGCGGCGCCGGGATTAACTACAGGGACGACTTCCTACGATACGAGCCGCGAGGTGTCGAATCCGAACCAGTATTTGTTCTGGGATGATGTGCATCCCACGACCGCGGTGCACGCGATTCTTGCCCAGCGGGTGCTCGACTTGTTTCGTCTGCCGGGCGATTTCAATGGCGACGGCGTAGTGGATGGGGGCGACTATATCTTGTGGCGCGAGGGGCAGAGTCCGTCGCGTATTCCGGATGATTACAACGTGTGGCGGACGCATTTTGGGCAGGTTGCGGTGGGAGGCGCTTCGTTGGGTGGAAGTGACTCTTCGGGGAGCGTGCCGGAACCAGCCGCGGTGGCACTTTGTATCTTAGCGGTTGTTTTTAGCGCCTGTCGTAGAGTCCGGCACGCTGGGTGAGTAAGGCGTTTGGCCATTCTCGTTCCTGGCGTACGAGCGTACTGCTACCGGATTTTGCGGCCATCCGCTAACGTGAAAGTGCTCGATCACCGAGTTGCGGGGGCAATTCAGTGATCCTTCGGAAGAGGGGAATCGAGTGCAATTGAATTGTACAGAGCACGCGAGTTGCTTTTCTTGCCGTCGAACCCGGAGGGAAACGGCGTTTACTCTTGTCGAGCTGCTGGTCGTGATCGCGATCATCGGCACGCTCGTCGCGCTGTTATTGCCTGCGGTGCAGCATGCGCGGGAGGCAGCGCGGCGAACGTCGTGCGCCAATAACACCAAGCAAATCGGACTGGCGATTGCCGGTTATCAGCTTTCGAAGAACATCTACCCGCCAAGTAATACCGATACGTTGCTAGTGTGGGACGACGGTGGCGTGCTGCGCAATCAGAGTTGGGCGAGCGTGATTTTGCCTTACTTTGAAGAAGGCGGGCTGGCAGACAAAGTTGACTTCACGGTTTCGTCGATGGCGGCGACGAATCAACCTGCCGCGGCAATTCCGTTGGCGATTTATCGGTGCCCTTCGTACACGGGAGCGGCGCTGACGGCCGACTCGCACTACCCGCCCGGCAAATATGCGATTGGCAATTATGTATCGATTGGTGCGACTGATGTGGATCACCTGTACTCCGTCGGGCTGAAGCCGGAGGGAGTGATTTATCCGGTGTCGAAGGTACGGCCAGTCGACGTGACGGATGGGCTATCAAAAACGATGTTCATTTCGGAGAGCCGCGAGGAGCGGATGCGGGTGTGGATCGATGGGCGGACTGCGGCGTACACCGCCCTGCCCTATGGCGACGGAAGCCCGGTCTTTGGTACGCCAGTGAGTGCGCTCAATTACAAACCTTACTACAACGATGGCGATGTTGATTGCGAGTATGGGCCATCGAGTATGCATGTGGGAGGCGTTTATCATCTGTTCGGCGATGGGTCGGTACATTTCTTGTCGGACAAGATTAGCTCTACGGTGTATGTCGCGCTGTGCACGCGCGCTGGTGGCGAGGTAGTCCAGGATGTCGATTAATCTCTTGGTCCGCAGGTCGTACGTTGCTTTGTGCGTCATCGTTTGCGGTTGCGGCGGCGATGCGGCGAGCAAGCTCGTGGCGGAACTTGGCGACAGTGAAGCACCTGTGCGGCGGACCGCCGTGCGCGCTCTCGCGGAACGATCAATTGCGGACGACCGTGTGGTGGCGGCGCTCACGAAGTGCGTCGCTGATAGCGATGCGGAGGTCAGATACTTCTCAATTGAGGCGCTCGGGAAAACTGGGTCGGACGCGAAATCAAGTTTGGGGGCATTGAAACTCGCGTTGCAGGACGCGGAACCTCGCGTGCGTTTGGCCGCAGCATTGGCGATGGCGCGAATCGATCCGCAGGATCGCAGTTTCATGCCGACGCTCGTCAGCTCGATGCGCGAGGGGGATGGGGGCACGCTGCGGGAAGTCGGCTCGCTGGGACCGAGCGCGGTTTGGGCTGTGCCGACGCTCTGCGAGCTAGTGTCGCATCCGTTGCCGCAGGTGCGGGTGTTGGCGGAACACGATTTAGGGCGGATCGGGCCGGAAGCGAGCAGCGCGTTGCCGGCGCTTCAGGCAGCGATGCAGGATTCGAACCCGGCAGTGAAGCGGGCCGCGGAGGAGGCTTCGAAGCAGATCCACCGGCAGAAGCCCGGCGGTTAAGTTCTTCCGGAGCCCGCGTCCAGCGCACTCTCTTCGTTGGCTTTCAGTATCGGTGCGTTCGCACGGAACTATTCGTTGCGCCGCTGCTCCCGCCTCGACTAACGCAGGCGGCGCGAGGACGCGAACAAAAGGCCAACGAGCGTCATTCCCAGCAGGATGCTTGACGGCTCAGGGACTTGTGGGATGCCTGAGTTCATCGGCGTGGGCGACGTGTTTTCCGTGAAGGGGCCGGTACCATTGGGTACGCGGCTGATGGATGTGGTGTCGGTGTCGATGTACTGAGTGGACTGACCGAGAGACGCAAGCAAAGTTGTATCTGGCGGGTTGTTGCTGCCACCGTAAACGATGGCGTCAACGAGATTCGTCGTGGTGGCCGGTGTGCCCAGGGGAAAATCGGTGGCATTGCCCAAGTAGAGGGCTACGGCGTCGGCGCCGTTTTGGAGCGTCGTGGTCGGAAAGAGGACGTCCGGCGTGGGAACCACTCCCGGATTGCCCAAGAGGAAGAATCCCGTGTTGCCGAGTTGATAGCCATCCAAGTCAAACGACAGATAGGAGGCATCGGTGGCGCCATTGATAAAGACAACGACGTAACCGTTGAGGCTAAGATTGGCAGGACCGCTGAGCTCGACGAATTCTTGCAGGTCGGTCGAGCCGGTTTGGTTGGCGTCGATTTCGTTGATGACGACTGCGGCCTGGCTTGAGAACGCAATTGCGAGGCACGTGGCGATTGTCGCCAAGAAGGTTAAAGAACGAACTTGGTTGGCAGTCATTAGCGATCCCCCCTCGGTGCAAGTGAAGTTCAGTGACGTTTAGGATAGTTGACGGTGGGGGCTGGGTAAAGGAATTTGTGGGGTCGGAGCGGGAGGCGGCCGGGGGGCGCGCACCGCTGCGCGTTGCGGCTAAACGAGGACGTTGCGGGAGGCGTGCGCGTTATTCGAGGCCGTTGACGCCGACGGGGTCGATTTCGATACCGGTGTGAGCGGTCGTTTGAAGTTTCGGCAGGAAGCGCGGTTCAATCAGGAAATGAGCGCCGACAGTGCCCTTGGAGGCGTCGACGTTGGCGCCAACCGTCATCAGCAACGATTCGCCGATGCGGGTGAAGGAGAACGCCTGGCCGATGTTGCCGGTGGGGCCGAAGTCGAGGGAGGAACTGGCGGAGCCAATCCACTTTTCGGTCATGCGATAATTGACAGCCGCGGTAAGTACGTCGGCCTCGAACAGGCCGGTGGCGGCGCGGAAGCCGAGGTAAAAGTTGCCGGTTTTTGGGCGGGTGATGAGCATGCCAAGGCTGGCAGTTTTCAAGCCGTCGCCGAACGTGTCGGCGTATCCGTCGCTTAGGATTGAGAAGCGATCGCCCAGGTACCAATGCCAGTCGTAGTTGATGAGGCCGACGCTGGAGCCGAAGTCATCGCGGTTGGCGTTCGGGAAGATGGTGGCGTCGGCATCGAAGGTCATCCAGTCGACGACGTGTTCGTCGCCGGGGCCGCCGTGTCGGGTTTGCAGGCGGTGGTGCATTCCGAGGCGCACGGCGGTCAGATCGTCTGCAACTTCGCTGGAGGGCGAGGTGACCCAATCTTGCAGGCCGTAACGAAGCGCGTAATAGCGCGGATCGAATTTTGGGTTGATGGTCGATGGCGTACCGGGGGCACCAGGAATGTAGTAATTGTTCGGCAGGATGCCACCGAATGGATCGAAGAACAGTCGGCGCTGGAACTCTTCGATCGAGGTGTCCTCGAGTTCATCGTATTCAGGGAAGCGGCTTAGGTCTTGGGTAGAGTCGGCGTAGGAGAACTGAGCGTCGAAGACAACCTTGTGGGCGAGGCCATTGAGGTTGAACAGCGGTTCTTGGATCGATGGGTCGGCATACCAGAATGGAATGCTGGCTCGGACGCCGGTGTTGATGTACGCGCGATCGACCGGGTTGCCATTGATATCTTCGCCAGCGTGGTAGAGTTCGCCGAGCACGAATGGAACGACTTTGAAGGGTGCGAGATCAATCGGGTAATCGAGCTCATTGCGAGTGACGAAGCGCCCGCCCTGACCGGAGATGGGATTGCCATTTGAATCGTCTTCCCACGGGAAGCGCGAGAACTGCGATAGCAAAGTTGGATTGGTCGGGTTGGTGGCGACGCCGATGTTGGCGTAGGCCACGTTGGAGTGCTCGTACCAAGTTATGTTGTCGTCGAGCAGTGGTTCGCCGAGCCAGAAGTGGTCGAGCCGCGGCAGCCATTGCGTTTCTGTAAAGAAGTCGTTGATTCGACCGTTGGCCTCGATCGAGATCGCCTGGTTGTCGTACGTGCGTTTGAGGCGCACGCCCGTGGTCTGGTCCTTATTGTCGTCCCAATCGTTTTTGTAATACTCTTCGTCGAACGTGCGGTCGCTGAGCCAGCCGACTTCGCCTTGCACGACCCAATCGTCGAGCAGGCCACCCTTGATTTGTTGGCGGTGATTCCAGAAGACGCGGAAGCGGGAGTCTTTTTCGGGATCGATGTCGCGGCGTTCACGGCCGAGGTTATCGACGCCGTGGTCTTGAATGAAAAAGGCATCGAACCGGCCGCTGGTGGGACCGTCGATTGAAAAGAAGGAGTCGCGATTGTATTGGACGCCGGTGCCGATGCCGAGACCGCGCTCGCTCAAGTAGTCGATGTCGGCGTCCCACTTCACGCCCTGGGGCCGCTGCATGCCGAGGAGTTGGAAGGTGTCGAACTTAAAGAGTGTTTGGTAGCCAAATACACCGTCGTGTTTGAAGCGGAAGCTTTCGATGTAATAGTGCGGATCGTCCAGGTCGAGTTGCAACGAAGGATAGTAGAAGACGGGCACGTCGCCGATGTAAACGTAGTTGTCCGTACCTTGGGCGAGGCGGCGGTGGGCGACGAGCGGTTGGCCGGTGATTGGATCAACGGCTGGAGCGCCGGTGACAGGATCGACGACAGGATTTTGAAGGTCTTCGAACTGGATTTCGTTGGCGGTGAACGCGTAGCTCGGGTCTTCCAGGCGGCTGGTGGTGACGAGTCCGTTTTGGGCGGCGAAGTGAGAGTCGTCGAGTTGGCGGATGACTGACGCGCGAAGGCGGACCAAGCCCACGGAATTCAAGTTGTGAATTGCGGGCACGGGGGCGATCAATTCACCGTTGATCTGGAGGCCAATCTGGCGGCGGACGTCGTAGAACATGCGATCGGCTAGCTCGGTGCGATCGCCTTGGCGGAAGACGATGTTGCCTTCCATGTAGATTTCAAGGGGCGTATCGGCCGATTGAGTTGTGCCGGCGAGACCACTGCCAGTATCAAGACCCCAGATCACGACGCGGTCGGTTTCGATATCGACGTCGCCCAACGGGCCGAGTGTGGACGGGAGCTTGTCATTGGATAGACCTTGGATAACGACGTTCACGCCGCCGCTGATGACGGTGACTTTTTGGCCGTCGGGCATCGTGAATGATTCGGCGGACGGGCCCATGCCTTCGGACCGAGGGAAGACTTGAATCTTGCGGAATGCGGAAATCGGCGGCCGTGTGGGCATTGGCGCAGGCACGGTTTGTGGCGGCGCGAAGGGGACGGCCGGAAGCTGCGCCATTTGAACGGGCGCGGGGTCGGTGGAAGGTAGCCTCGTCATTCCTCCGGAAGGCGGCGGTTGAGCCGACGAGAGATTGCAAAGTGCAAATTGCAGAATGCAAATTGCAAATGGCAGCAGCGATCGGCGCGCACGGCGGGCGCGGAGATTGCGTCGGGGTGCTCGAAGGCACCCGCTCATCGCGATGGATTTACGAGACGAGATCAGACTGGCATCCTTGCCTGAAAAGTGCGCACGCATGGCGAGCGCGTATTTATCGCGCGGCAATCGGCTCGTTGTGCGTAACACAAAGCGACGCAAACGATTAGGAAATGCCACAACGAAAAATGCGGCGGATTATAAGAGCGCGGCGCGCCAGCGGTCAATCGCGGTTAACGTCGCTAGCGACTCGCGCAACATGATCGATGGCAACGAGTTGGATCGCGCGATAGCAGTGCAGCAAAGTGTGCGGGCGCGCGACTCGCGGTTGGATCTCGAAATGCGCCGGTGCTAACGGTGCTACTGGTTTAGTGTGTAGAGCAGTACGTTGAGGCCGATGCGGGCGGCGTCTTGCTGAATGTAGCCGCGGCAACCGACAGCCTCATGGCTTTCCAGGGCGCAGCTAATGTCGTAAGGCGAGAAGATTACGGCCCAGCGGTGATCAAGCTGAATGCCTTCGATTTCGGGCGTCACCTGTCGAATGCGAGCCGCGACGGGTTGATTGTCGCCGTTGGCGGCGGCGGGGTCGCGGAGCGAGACGTTGCGGATATCGTAACCGCCAAAGGCATTCGTAAAGATCGGATCGGTCGCTGGAATTCGTTCGAAAGCGTGTCCCGGAAGTGCTGCTGAAATTTCGCGGCGCAAGGCCGTGGCGAACGGCTTGCTGGCACAGATCGAATCGGCGAGCACGGTTCCGCCGCGTTCAAGGTATTCCTTGAGGTGCGTGCGCTCGGCGTCGGTGAGGTGGAAATCGTACCGGCCGTGCATAAAGGCAAGGTGATATCGAAACAGGCTGGGATCGGAGATGTTGATCAGATCGGGGGCAGCACGAACTTGGAGCTTCAACTCGCCTTGCGACGCGGTGCGGAGCAGATTGAGTAGCGCGCCGGGCGCATCGTTGCAGCCGCCGCCGTGTCGGAGCTTCGCGATTTCGATGACGCCGCGGGAAGTTTTGTCGTTGACAGCGTCGGCGGCGAGCGGCGTCTCGAAGCTCTGCTCTTTGCCTTTGGGTTCACGGTTAGTGGCGTACGTGAGCACATTGACTCCGATCGCGAGGGCATCGGTGATGTGCTGGACGACGTCGGCCGGGTAGTGGCTCCATTGGCCGGGGCGAGCTAGTTCCCAGAAGCACGACAGATCTTGATCGCAGTAGACGACGCACGTGCGGCAGCCGTACTCGACGCCGTAGAGGTGCCCGACGTAGGGCGAGTCGGGTCGCACCATATCTTGCATGCGCCACACCGGATGGCCGGGCGGTATAGGTTGCAATTTGTATTCGGGCTCGGGGAAGACGGCCGTGAGCAGTTGACGCATGCCGGAATCGAATCGGCTCGAATCTTTACAGCAGGCCTCGGCGAAGATGAATCCACCGCGGTCGACGTAGTCGCGCAACTTCTGAGCTTGGGGCAGCAGATTGGGCGCTTGGCTGCCGCTGATGTAGAGAACCGGCGCTTGCAGCAAGTCTTCGACGCTGGCTTTCGTCGGATCCATGACTTGCCAGGTAAGACCGAGATTCCAAGCGTCTTCGGTGTATTCGGTGAGATGGGCGGCGTCGCGGCGGTGTTGATTCCAGATGTCGTTGTCACCGTACTTGAGTTTCGCCATGACGATCGGGCGGCGCCCCTTTGATAAGAACAGCAGCGCCATCGGCGTGCTGATCCACTCCTTAGTTTCGGCGTACCAGGAGCCTTTCCAAAAATGAGAGAGTGAATCCTGTTCGCGGATGAGAAGTTCGGCGCCCTCGCGGTACCAATCGTGCTCGCCAATGAATCGGCGACCGGTGAGGCGGCCGGCGCGCTCCAGACCGTAGAGATAGTAGTAGAGGCAGGCTTGCCCACCGCCGGCGGGGCGCGGGTTGTGGTTCACGGAGAAATGCGTCGCTAGCCAATCGACGGCGCGGTCGAGTTTGTCATCGACTTCGTGAGGGCGGCAGCAAACGACTTTACCGTCCTCGACAGACGCGTCGCCCGATTCGAGCGCGGCGGTGGAGACGGCGAGTCCGCCGATGCCGGCGCATGTCATGCTGCCCGTGCCGGAGTCGCCGGGGACGTAACCCCAAGAGCCGTCGTCGTTTTGCGTGGAGCGCCAATAGTTGGCAGCGAGCGTCCAAGTGTCGCGGCTGACGTCGACCCCTGCGTGTTGGGCATCGTAGAGCGCGAGCACGGCGAATTGCGAATTGCTGTTATCGCCGCCGGGGCCGGGATAGGACCAAGCGCCTTTGCGTTGACCTTCTTTAATTTGGTGCTCTTCTAGCCACTTCACGTTGCGGCGGATGATGAGCAGGTCCTTTTTGGGATCGGCAGCGCAGAGGACCATCGTCTGTAGTGAAATCGTGTACGTTTTATCGAGATCCAGGCTGCGAAGATGGTCAACCGCTTTGCTAACGACGGGGTCGTCGGCCGGCACGCCGGAATTAATCAGGGCGAGGGTGCAGAGCGCGGTGACGCCGCCGTCGTAACCGGGGAGTTCATTCCAGGATCCGCGAGGTCCTTGCTGGCGTTTGAGATAGGCGATGCCGTGATCAATCGCGGACATCACTTGGGTCGCGTCGATTGGCTGTTCGGCTGGCTTTTGAGCCAAGGCTTCGGCCGGCGATACAACTGCTACGATCGGCAAGATCGCAACACAAAATAGCGCGGCAGGGAGCCTCATCCGATATCCTTCGCGGGCGAGCCAGCAAACTGTCTGTAAGTAGTTTACGATTCAGAGGTTGAGGCGGCAACGCTCGGCGGCACCGAGTGATTGTCGCTTGTGTATGGCACCTATAGAATGCGAGTGGACTCACTGTCCGTTGTCCGTGGTCAGTGATCCGTCAGCTCGAAATAGCCGCGACTGGTGAATTGCGACGGACGTCTGACAACGGACCACGGACGAATTTCATGGCCACAACGACACCGCCGACGCCGCAAGCCGGCAAGACGCGTAATTTGGGCGACGTCTTGCAGGAGTTTCGCAATCATCGCGTCATCATGCAGCGCGAGCTGCAGAAGGTGATCATTGGTCAGGACCTCGTGATCGAGCAGATTTTCGCGGCGATTTTTACGCGCGGGCATTGTCTGCTCGTCGGTGTGCCGGGGCTCGCGAAAACGTTGATCGTGAGCACGCTTGCGCAGATTCTAGATCTGCAGTTCAAGCGGATTCAGTTCACGCCGGATCTCATGCCGAGCGACATCACGGGCACGAGCGTGCTGGAAGAGGACGATCAAGGGCGGCGGAATTTTCGATTTGTCGAAGGGCCGATATTTACGAACATTCTTCTCGCGGACGAAATCAACCGTACGCCGCCGAAGACGCAGGCCGCACTTCTGCAGGCGATGCAAGAGCGCGAAGTGACGGCGGGGCAATCGACCTACTCGTTGCCGAATCCGTTTTTCACCATCGCGACGCAGAACCCGATCGAACAAGAAGGCACGTACCCGCTGCCGGAAGCACAATTGGATCGGTTCATGTTCAATATCAAGGTTGATTATCCGAGCGCGTCGGAAGAGGAGCAGATTCTCGCAGCAACGACGCGGCAGGAAAAACCAGAAGTTAGCAAAGTGCTTTCGGAGCGCGCGATTCTCAATTTGCAGAAGCTGGTCGCTTCGGTGGCGGTGAGTGAGCACATCATAAAGTACGCTGCGGCGCTGATTCGAGCGACGCGGCCGAAGGATGTGTCGGCGCCGAAGTTCGTCCAGGACCTGGTTGATTGGGGTGCGGGTCCGCGGGCCGGGCAGTTTCTTATCAACGGCGGGAAGGCGCTCGCGGCGATGGACGGGCGGTTCAGCGTCTCGATTGATGACGTGCAGAAAGTTGCTGTGCCAGTGTTGCGGCATCGGATCAGCACGAACTTTCAAGCGCAAGCGGAAGGCATGACAACCGAAGATGTGATTGCGCGGTTGCTCAAAGAGATTCCTGTGCCGGCGATTCCGAAGTTTGCGGGCTGACAAGACAATTGTTGACCACGGAGGCACGGAGAACACGGAGAAGGAATTCTTAATCTCTATGTTCTCCGTGCCTCGTTTCTAAATAGTGCGCGCTATGTCGACCGTAGAGAAATACCTTAAGCCGGAAGTGATTCGGCAGATTTCGCGGTTGGACTTGCGCGCGCAGTTCATCGTGCGCGGGTTTCTGCATGGTTTACATGCGAGCCCGTTTCACGGGTTTTCGGTCGAGTTCAGCGAACATCGCAGGTATACACCCGGCGACAACCCGCACGATATCGATTGGCTGGTCTACGCCAAGACGGACAAGTATTACGTCAAAAAGTTTGAAGCCGAGACGAACATCACCGGCTACTTGGCGATGGATTTGAGCGAGTCGATGGCGTACACGTATCGCCAGGAGCTGACGAAGCTCGATTACGCGATTTGCTTGGCGGCCGCACTTTCCTATTTGATGATCCACCAGAGCGATCCCGTCGGGGTGGTGACGTTTGGAGAGAGCATTACGCACCACCTCGCGCCGAAGAGCAAGCGGCAACAGATTGGAAATATTCTGTCGCTACTTGCGCGAATAAAACCAAGTGGGACGACGGACGTGGGGCGGAGCCTCGTACAGCTGGCGGCGATGCTGAAGCATGCCAGCCTGATTATGGTCTTCAGCGATTTGCTGGCCGATCCGGAGCCGATCATCACGGCGATGCGACGGCTGCGGCACGGCGGGCACGACGTGATTTTGTTCCATATTCTGGACGAGGCGGAGGTCGCATTTCCGTTTTCCGGTATGGTTGAGTTCGAAGAGCCGGAGACTCATACACGGCTGGAGGTAGATGCCGACAGTTATCGACGCGACTACCTGCAAGAGATTGAGCAGTTCCGCGAAACTTATCGCCGCGAATGCTTTCAGAGCGGGATCGATTACGTGCCGCTGGATACGAGCATGCCGTTTGATCGGGCGCTGACGGAGTATTTGGTGATGCGGCAGTCGCGAGGATAAAGGCAGATTAACCACGGAGACACGGAAATCACGGAGAAACATGAAATGGGAATTGCAAAAATGAGTGATGCGAAGTGCTCACTGCAGGTTCTGCATTTTGAATCTCGCTTTTTGCGTGCTTAATTTCCTCTCCGTGCCCTCCGTGCCTCCGTGGTTAATTGTTCCGGGATGTTTTTGAGATGGGTTTTGTCACACCAGCATTGATCGGCGGCGCGGCGCTCGTGGCGTTGCCGATCGTGCTGCATCTCATCATGCGGCGGGAGACGAAGCTGCTTACGTTTCCGGCGCTGCGGTTTGTGCAACAACGGCGGTTGATGAATCAGCATCGGCTGCGGTTGCGGCAGTTGCTGCTCTTGGCGTTGCGATGCGCGATCATTGCTTTGCTTGCGCTGGCCTTGGCACGCCCGACGTTGCGCGGCTCAGCCGGAGCGGGCAAGGAAGGCGCGGCGGTCGCGACGGCCCTCGTATTCGATAATTCGCTGCGGATGCAGTACGAGCAGGAAAGCCAGACACGCTGGCAGAAAGCTAAGGAGCTGGCGGGGTGGGTGGTGAAGCAATTGCCCGCTGATGCGCCGATCACGGTAGTCGATCGCGGTGGAAGGCAGCGTGGGCAGGATTTGAACCGCGACGCGGCGGAGATGCGAATTGAGCGGCTGGAGCCTAGTGCCGCCGTCCGACCGATGGAGGACACGCTGCGAGATGCGACGCGATGGCTGGCGAGCAAAAAAGACTTTCGCGGTGAAGTCTATGTGTTTACGGATCTCTCGGCCGAGGCTTGGTCTGCTACTGCCGTGAGCGAATTTACAAAATCGCTCGACTCGTTGCCTGGCGCGAACGTGTACTTGATAGACGTTGGAGTGCTCGACCCGCAGGAGCGGGGGTTGGGGCCGCTGCGTCTTTCGAGCCAGCGGGTGGCGACGACGGGCAAGCTGCAACTCACTGCCGATCTAACGCGAACGGGTGCTGCGAGCAAGGAACCGGAAACGACCGTGGAACTGTATTTGAGCGATCGCGCCAATAAGTTCGAGAAGCGCGGTCAGGAGGTGGTGTCGAACAGTGCAGAATCAGCCCCCGTTGAGTTTTCGCTTTCGGGGTTGGAGCCGGGACCACATCAGGGGTTTGTGCGGATCGTGGGGAGTGATCCGCTGAGCTGCGACGACACGCGGTACTTCACGATCGATGTTCGCCCGCCGAGCAAAGTTTTGCTGCTGGGTGAGAAAGCGGATGACACGATCTTTCTGCGCGAAGCGCTAGCTCCGACGGCGGCAGCGGGAAGCGCGCAGTCGGAATTCTCATGCGAGGTGCGGACGTATTCCGACATGGGGCGGCTGAAGTTGGCGGACTATTCGGCGGTATTTTTGGTGAATCCGCCGCCGCTCGCGAAAACTGCGTGGGACGCGCTGGCCGAATTCGCGGAAGCGGGCGGCGGCGTGGGAATTTCGCTGGGTCGCAATGCGCGGCGCGAAGAGATGGACGGCGCCGACGCCCAGCGATTGCTGCCGGCGAAGTTGAAATGGCAATCGCACGATACCACATACTTGCGACCGGTTGCAGTCGAACATCCAGCGCTGCGCGACTTGGCCTCGGTTACGGACAGCGCGCCGTGGTCGGAGTTTCCGGTGTTCAAATACTGGGAACTCGAGCCCGGGGCAGAGCCGGCCGAAGTCATCTCCACGTTTGCCAATGGCAAACCAGCGATTGTTGAGCGGCAAATTGGTTCGGGCCGCGTGGTGATGTTCACGACGTCGATGTCCGACTACGCTTCGGCGGATGCTTGGAATTTGTTGCCGACGGCACCAGATCCTTGGCCATTCATCGCATTGGCGAACGGCATCGCACGCTATCTAACCGGAGCGGGTCAGGCGCAATTGAATTATTTAGCAGGCCAAACGGTCGTGTTGCCGCTGACACCGGACGAGCAGGTTTCTAGTTACGTGCTGCAGCTCCCAGATGCGAGTGCGATGCGGCAAACGCTGGCGGCGGGGCAACACGATCTATCGATCGCTTCGACCGAGGAGTTGGGGAATTATCGAGTTCGTGCGGGCGGCGACCAGGAAAAGCTGGATCGCGGCTTTAGCGTGAATTTGCCGACGGATGAGACTCAATTGGGGCGGGTCGCGGTACCTGAGCTCGTTAAAAGCTTGGGAAGCGAACGTACGAGGACGGCGAGAACGCGTGAAGAAATCGAAGTGCGGGTCGGAGTTGGCCGAGTGGGTCACGAGCTTTTCCCGGCATTGATTCTCGCCGTGGCGTTAGCGTTGGCGGCGGAACAGTTGCTTGCTAATCGGTTCTACGAATCGGTAGGGGCGACAGGGCGAACGGAGCCCAAGACGGCTGCGAACCTCGTGGGAGGCGCGCCGTCGACTTCGCCATGAACGGATTCGAAATACGCCTGCAGCCAGTGGTTGGCTGGCCGACCGTGCTCATTGTGACGGCGGTGCTGCTTGGGCTTCTGTTGGTGCGGCCGCGGCATGTTCGATTGATCAAGCGGCAATGGGCTGCGCTCATCGCCTTGCGGCTACTGGTCATTCTCTTGATGTTTTTCGCCCTGCTGCGACCGTCATTCGTGTACACGAAAACGGAACCGGTGCCGGGATCGCTGATTCTGCTTGTCGATGGTTCGCGCAGCATGCAGGTGGCCGACTCGCTTGGCGATAAGCCGCGTTGGGATGCGATGAAGCTGCTGCTGGATGCGGCATCGAAGGACCTGGGAAAATTGGCGGCCAAATGGAATGTTACGGCCTATGAGTTTGGCGGCGAAACCAAGAAGGTCGATTTACAGGATGGGAAGCTGACGCTGGCCGCGAGTGCCGATGGCGAAGAGTCGGCAATTGGCGCAGCGATCGGCGATGCGCTCGATCGAGAGCCGAGCAAACACGTGATGGGCGTGCTGCTGTTGAGCGATGGGGCGCAGCGTGCGGCGCCGCCTCGCGATATGCCGCCGCAGGTGGCGGCGCGCCGCTTAACGGCGGAGAACATTCCGCTGTATACGTTCACGTTCGGTAAATCAGGCGGGCGCGAGCGGGCCGATCTGAGCATGAGTGACCTGGTGACGAACGAAACCATCTTCACGGAAACTCCGACGGAAGTCCGTGCTCGGCTCACTGCGTTAGGCTACGCCAATCAGCGCGTGAAAGTGCAGCTGTTGTGGGAAACCGCAAAAGGAATGGAGGCAGTCGATACGACCCAGGTTGATACCGGGATTGAAGGCGGGGCCACGCCTGTGGTCCTGCACTACACCCCGCAGAAGCCGGGCGAATATAAGGTGACGGTCCGCGTTGAGCCGCGAGAAGGGGAACTCATCACAACAAATAATGAAGTCAGCACGTTTGTTACTGTACGTCCGGGCGGAATCAATGTGTTGTATCTAGTTGGTACGCAGCGTGTGAGCGGCGGACCGGGACAGGAACAACGGTTCGTGCGGGCATCGCTTGCGCAGTCGCCAGATATTGTCGTGGCGCGGCGGCTGGTTAATTACCAACCGATGGGGGCGGATATCACGGATTTAATTGGTCACGGAAAAGGTGGCGGACATTCGTCGACACCGGAACCCGATGTGACGATCGTTGACAATGTCGATGAACAGGGACTGAGCGAGGGAAGTTGGAAAGCGATCGCGGATCGCGTGCAGCACGGGATGGGCCTTCTCATGACGGGCGGCTACCACAGTTTTGGGCCGGGCGGTTACCGTGGCACGCCGCTCGCGGACGTGTTGCCAATCGAAATTGGGCCCGCTCAAAGGCAAGATTTTAACGAGCCGCTGCGGCAAGACGTGCAGATTGCGGGCCCGCTTCACATTCGGCCGGCAGCGCCGCTAGGCGAGCGGCATCCGGTGATGCAGTTGGAAGGTTCGGGAGCAGCCGGCCCGGGCGCAGCGAAGACAAATACCGGCAATGTATGGAACCAATTGCCGCCATTGGATGGCGCGAATCGGATCGAACGAAGCGAATTGAAACCGAACTCGCAGGTGCTCGCTGAGGCCGATGATCCGCAGAAGCACCCGCTAGTTGTCGCGGGTCAAGCTGGTGAAGGCCGGGTGTTGGCATTGGCAGGAGACTCCACGTGGCGTTGGCAGATGAGTGGATTCGGCGAGGCCCATCGGCGATTTTGGCGGCAAGTAGTGTTGTGGCTCGCAAAAAAGGACGAGCACACTGAGGGAAAAGTCTGGATCAAATTAGCGGGGCGTCGCGTGATGCGGGGCTCGCATGTGGAATTCAGTGTTGGCGCCGACAGTCCGCAAGGCGAGCCGATGCCGAACGCGCAGTTCGACATTTCTGTTCAAACGCCTGAGGGTCACAGCGAGGCGGTACGACCGGCTAAAACCTCGGATGGCATTGCGGCCACGTTTCGCGAGACATCGAAACCGGGCGATTATCGGATTGTTGTGAAAGCAAAAGACGGTGGCACAGAATTGGGGACCGCGGAGGCTCGGTTCCTGGTGCCGAACCAGGATCTGGAACTCGATCGCCCGGCGGCAGAGCCGACGTTAATGGCTCAGTTGGCGGAAATGACGAAGCCGGCCGGCGGGGCCGCGATGGCCGCGGAGGAATTGCCGGATTTGCTAAAGCGGTTGGCGGCGAAGCCGCCGGAGTTGAAAGAAGAGGTGACGGCCAAAGTTACCTATTGGGATACGTGGCCGTTTTTCCTGGCGTTTGTCGGATTGCTAGGCGGCGAGTGGTATTTGCGTAAGCGATGGGGAATGGTTTAGCCCGTCCTTCGGCCGAGATCTGCTAACGCTCCGATTTAGATGCGGTCCAGGTCCAATGGCGATCGGATGTCATGCGAAGTGATTCCCGATCGAATGCATAGCGTGCGACAAGATCGCTCATTTCTTTAACGGTCAGCGCCGCTTGGAGTGATTCCGTGAAAAGTCGGCGCTGATATTGGGTGGCATCTCCGGCGTACGTTGCGGCCAGCCGCCGAAGTGCGGGTTCATCGTGCGGGCGAGCGAGGTCGCGATGAAACAAGAGCCCGCCTGGCTTCGTAGTTCGCACGGCTTCTGCGATGACGGTTACGGGCTCGGGAATGTGGTGGAAGCTACTGTTGCTGATGACGACGTCAAAAGTGTCTAAATCGAACGGCAATTGCTTGGCATCTGCGAGGATCAGCGTGATGCAGTTTGCGACACCCGCCGCGGTGACGTTTTTTTCTGCGAGCATGAGCATGTTCTTGGCGGCGTCGACTGCAGTGATCCGCGCATTCTGGAAATGGCGGGCTAGTTCGATGGCGATTTGCGCGGTGCCGGCGCCGAGGTCGAGAATTTGTAGCGGGGCGTGGGTGTTTACTGGTCGCTGAAGCGACCAGTCCGTCATGGCAGCGAGCAGGTCGGTGACGAAGATTTCGTTCACCGCCGTGTGGTCCATTGCGTCGTATTCAGCGGCGTCCTCGGCGGAGTCCATCACTTCGGGTTCGAGGATACGTTGGAGCATAACGGCAATCTCATTTCGCCACAGTGAACACCGAGGCCACTGAGATGTCAGCCGCCAGGCCCACTAGGGTTTGATCACAATCTTACCAGCGAGCGCTCCGGATTTTGCGACGGTGCTCTCTTCTTGCAGGCGGTGGGCTTCGGCGGCCTGATCGAGCGGCATGACTCGATCGATGCGAGGCTTGAGTTTGCCCGCGGCCAACCAGCGGTTGATGTCATCGGCTCCCGCGCGCAGTTCTTCGGGTGTGGCGTTGAATACCGCGAAGCCATAGAGGCTACACCCCTTCACGTAGAAAGTGCCGACGGGGAAAACCGGCTTGGCATCGCGGCCTGCCATCAGAATAAAGCGGCCACGCGGGGCAAGTAACGGAAAGGCGAGTTCGAAGTTTGGTTCCCGCAATGTTTCCCACCATACGTTGATGCCGTTTGGCGCGGCTTCCTTAATTCGCGCGCCAACATCTTCGGTTTTGTAGTTGATGGCGACATCGGCGCCCAAATCGTGGCAGAGTTTGACTTTTTCGTCGGTGCCGGCGGTTGTGACGACGCGGGCGCCAAGCGCCTTAGACATTTGAACGACCATCGAACCGATTCCGCCAGTGCCGCCGTTCACAAAAAGCGTTTCGCCGGACTGTAACTTTGCGTCGCGTACAAGACCGAGATGCGCCGTCAGGCTGACGAGCGCACACGCGGCTGCAGTTTCGTCACTCACGCCCGGGGGAATCAAGTAGAGCCAACTTTCGTCGACGGCGGCGAATTCGGCGAATGTGCCTTGTCGACCAAGGAGCCCTTGGTTCGATCCCCACACGCGGTCGCCTACTTTGAATCGTTTGGCGGTGGGGCCGACTTTCTCGACGACGCCTGCAAGATCGCAACCTACCACGAACGGCAGTGGGATGTTCATCGGGACCGTGCCGGCGCGAATGTAGGTATCTACCGGATTGAGTGCGGCGGCTTTTACGCGAACCAGCAACTGGCTTGAGGTGGGTTCCGGAGTGGGAAGCTCGCCGACGATGATATTTTCGGGAGGGCCGGTTTGTTTGATGTAGGCGGCTTTCATAATGGGTGGCCTGAGCGCTGCGCTGCGCGTCGCGGCTAAACTTGGTGATCGATAGGTCATTGGAGAGGGTTCGGCGAGTGACCTATAATAGCCGCATGTCGCAGTCTCGAACTACCACCGGCGTTTTTCTCATCATTTTGCTGGCAGTCATTGGGTACGTTCTCATTACACTGCCGACGGGAATCATCGAGCAGTATCATCACGCGTATCAGATTAGCCCGTGGATAGCGTACGTTTATGCCGGCATAGTTGGTTTTGGGAGTTTATTGTTAGCGTCGCTGTTGCTCGCGATCTTGCTGAACATCTGGAAGAACACGCGACAGAAATCGGCATCCCGAGCGCGGCGGAATTTGGATCCCGGCGAGATGTCGAGCAGAGAGCAAGAAAGCGAATTCAGCGACAATCTGGCCGCGGGTCGCGACTTCGCAAATGCATGGCGCGTAACGCCGGAGCTCAAAGCGGAGATTGCTGCTGCCGTCGCGGAGCTGGAAGCGAAGCGTGAGTCGCAACGGATTGAAATCGTGGCGTTCGGCACGATTTCGAGCGGAAAGTCTTCGCTATTGAATGCGCTCGCCGGGCGCGATGTGTTCCGAACGAATGTTGTCGGGGGTACGACGACGACGCGCAGCGAAATTCCCTGGCCAGCGGGAGACAAAGTGGTACTGATTGATACGCCCGGTCTGGGTGAAGTGCGTGGCGAGTCGCGCGCGGCGGAGGCCGCGGAGGCGGCCAAGAATGCGGATCTTGTGCTGTTTGTCGTGGATGGGCCACTGAAATCGTATGAATCGGAGTTGCTGGAAGCGCTGGCCGCGATGGGCAAGCGGATTGTCGTCTGCCTTAACAAGGAAGATTGGTACGACGCGCCGCAGCGAGACGAATTGCTGAAGCAACTATCGGAGCAGATTGCGCCGGCGGTGCGTCCGGCAGACGTTGTGGCTGTCCGCAGTCGACCGACGAAGCGGCGGCGGGTGCACGTGCTTTCCGATGGATCGGAGCAGCAAGAAGAGGTGGCGGTTGAACCAGACATTGGACCGCTCGCGAAGCGGATGATGTCAATTGTGGAGCGCGACGGGCGACAACTGCTGCTCGGCAACTTGCTGTTGCAATCGCGGGGGCTAGTGGATGAGGCGAAAGAACGGGTGTTGGCGGCGTTGGATGAAAGGGCCGACGAACTCATCAGCAAGTACATGTGGGCGGCCGGGGGGGCGGCGGCAGTTAACCCATTTCCGCTGTTAGACTTGGCGGGCGGAAGTGTGATTACGGTCAAGATGGTGCTCGACCTCGCGAATGTATATGGGCAGAAGATTGATGCGGACACGATCGTCACGTTGCTCGCTCAACTCGGAAAGAATCTGGTAGCGATGGTCGGCGCGACCGCCGCGGCGCCGGCCTTGGGGGCGGCAATCGGATCGGTGCTCAAGACAGTCCCAGGCATCGGCACGATTGCGGGCGGCGTGGTGCAAGGTTTGGTGCAAGCTGTCGTAACGCGGTGGATTGGCCGCATATTCTGCCAATACTTTCGTCGTGAGATGCAGCCTCCGCCGGGCGGTTTGGCAGAGCTCGCACGGCACGAGTGGGCCGACATTACGCGACCCGAACAACTTAAGAAACTCATCCAAATGGGCCGCGATCGCCTCACTCAGAGGCAAGACTGATGTTCACCGATGGGCAGAATGAGGATTCGCGCCAGGTGATTCCCGCGCGCAGCGCAGCATCGCCGGTGATTGGATTAGATCGCGACTATGAAGCGGCGATGAACTCGGTCCGCAGCGCGATCGCAACGTTTCGCGGTTGCAGCCCTGACGAGCGAGCGGCTCTGCAACGAGACCTCGATCAGTTGCACGCCATGGCTGAGAAGTTGGCTGCCGGCAAAGTTGAGATCGTAGTGTTTGGCGAAATCAGCACGGGAAAAAGTGCGCTGATCAACGCCCTGGTGGGCGAAGCGGTTGCAGACGTTAACGTACGCGGTGGTTGGACGAAGGATGTGTGGAACCTGAGTTGGAAGGGTGCCGGATATTGCGTGCCGGGCCTGGCCGATTCGCAAGTAGTGCTGATCGATACGCCTGGTCTTAATGAAGTTGACGGTGCGCAGCGAGCTTTGATGGCCCACGAGGCGGCGGCACGGGCCGACTTGGTCTTGTTTGTCGTCGATTCCGATTTAAACGACGTAGAGTATTCCGCGCTCCTCGAAATCGCGGCAACTCATAAGCCGATCATTTTGGTGCTTAACAAGGCGGACCTATACTCGCCGAACGATTTGTCGGACTTGATGTCGGTGTTCACGGGGCCAAGGCTGGCAGGAATCGTTGATTCGCAGAATGTGGTGCCGACGACCGCGGATCCGCGACAGCTCGAATACTTCGTTGAGTCTGCCGATGGAACGGCTCGGCAAGAGTGGCGAAAGCCGACGCCAGATGTTGGGGCACTTCGTGAACGCGTATTGGAAGTGCTGGCGGTCGAGGGTAAGGCATTGGTAGCCCTAAACGCGGCAATGTACGCGGCAGATAAAAGCGATCGCATGGGCGCGATGCGCGTACGGATGCGCAATGAAAAGGCCACTGCCACGATCTGGAGTTTCGCCGTGATGAAGGCGCTGGGCGTAGCGTCGAATCCGCTGGCAATTGCCGACGTGCTGGGTGGAACGGCAGTCGACGCCGTAATGGTGGTGACGTTGGGAAATGTTTACGGGATCGAAATCACGACGGCGAACGCACGCGAGCTCATTACGTCGATCCTAAAGGCTGCCGGTTGGGTAATGCTTAGCGAGGCGGCGGTCAGCTACACTTCGTCGTTTTTCAAAGCCGTTACGGGCGGCTGGGGAACGTTGCTCACCGCCCTGCCCCAAGGGGCCGCAGCCGGATATGGGTCGTATATTGTGGGACAAGCGGCAAGATACTACTTCGAACATGGCGCCAGTTGGGGCCAGCAGGGTCCGAAGCGGGTGGTGACGCAAATTCTGGAGAATACCGATAAACAATCGGTTCTGCGGCGGATCAAAGAGGAGATCAAGAACAAGATCTCGATAAATCGCTACGCGCAGAAATAGGAACACTGTCGTTGCTGGCCCGCCAGCACGGCGACTTTTATCGTCGTTGCGTTTGTGGCACGGGGTTAGGCCAGAAAGCCGCACAGGCGGCAATAATTCCAAAACAGCCCGCCATTGCCCAAAGCATGTAGCGTAAGAAACTGATTTCACCCTTCCTCGTTTCAATTTGAGCGGCATTGGCAACCTGAAAGACGGGAATTCCTCGTTCGGCCAAGGGACGGTAATAGCCGATCCATGACTCCCACGCTCCCAAGGGCGTTTTGATTTGCTGCTCGACAGCTTTCAGCCGCGAAGCCGGGTCGAACTTTGGTACGGCGGGTTCATTTCGCCAGATCCAGCCGCTCCAACCTAGTAATGCGAGGGCGGCGATCAGACTTGCAGCCACGATTCCCTGGCGGGGGCCCCAGGCCGCCGCTTGCTGGACATTGACGACCGGCGCTCGCTGCAAATGGCGAAGTTGGCGGAGCGTCGGAACGTCGAGCCGGGCGCCACAGGCGCACTCAACTTGGCCACCTGCTTGGCCGACTTCGACTGGCACCAGTTTCCCGCATGTACAAGGAAGTAAGTATTCGGACATGGTGTTGGCGAGAATCGCTTCGTCGCAAGTCTTTATTGGACAATAGGTTGGAACGAAGCGATGTCGCCGGCCGCGCTTTTTTGCGTGGCCTCGCGCGTAATCGCAGCGATCTTCAATGATCTGAATCGCGAGTAAAGTGGTAGAGATCGTTCGGATGCTACCATCAATAGTAATCGTAATGTTTTTTTCGCCCCTGCCTATGGACTCGATAATTGGGCCGCTTAGAATTGAAAGGCTTCACCTCCCGAGCTAGGGCAGCATTCACAGTGTCCATGGACGCGGCGCCAGGGGGAGGCCATGCGGAATGACTGCGCATGGGGCGCGAGCGCTCTGACTAGACCATCGGTACGACCGCCGGCGGTCGAGGGAAGCGAAGGAGGGCTGGACGAATTTGGTGTATGTCCGCCGCCATCCGAATCCGCTAGCCGGACCTCGATTCGGTTGTCGCTCTATTTATTTGAAATGCAAGTAGGAGTGGCCGATTCGCGGAGCTTAAGAAATTGATTCCATGAGGATGTATCGATCAGGTAAACATCACCGTCAGCTGGAAGAGTTTGTCTCGAAGTAATCTTTTACCAAATACCGCGACAAGCCGGACAGTGAACTAGTCGGTGTTAGAATTAGTCATTCGCTTTACTGAAATTGGATTGAGATAGAGAATTTTGCTGGAGGAGTTTTAACTGCCGACCGACGTTCGGCTCGATCACATGCGTGTGTCGCAGGGGGCTCTTACCTACCAAGGCGCCTGCCACCCGGTGATTGGAGCAATTGAAGCCGGCAGTTTTTACGAGTGTCTGTTCGCTCGTTACTAGGTTTCTCGTTGGACTATTCAACTGGTAGGAGTGTGAATTTTGTACGATTCTTTATTGGATCATGACCTAGAGGATGAAGTAGCGGTCGTCGCCGATGTCGCCCCGGATTTGGACGACAAGCCGTTGGATGACGAAGACGAGACAGATAGCCTGGCCGAAACCGATGACGCCGAAGCGTCGGATGCCGATGGCCAGGACGCGGATGCCGAGGGTCTGCTAGAAGCTGGTGACAGCGAGTCGTGGTCAGACGATCCGGTTCGCATGTACCTCACTCAAATGGGTGAGATTCCGCTGCTGACGCGGAAAGAGGAAATTCACCTCGCACGCAAGATTGAAATCACCCGCGCGGCGTTTCGCCGTAAGCTGCTGTGTTGCGACTATGTGATTCGCAGCGCGGTAAAAGTATTGCACCGAGTGCATCGCGGCGAATTGCCGTTTGACCGGACGGTGCAGGTTTCTGTGACCGATCGGCTGGAAAAGGATCAAATCCTGGGCCGGCTACCGCATAATCTTGCGACACTTGATCGCCTGTTGGAACGGAATGCGGAAGACTACCGCGTTGCGACCAGCAAGTCGCATAAGCCGAACGAGCGGAAGGCCGCTTGGAAGCGATTGAGCCGCCGGCGTTGTCGTGCGGTGCTTCTGGTGGAAGAACTCGGCCTGCGGACTCAGCGGATCGAACCGATGATCGGTCAGCTCGAGCAATTCAGCGCCCGGATCGATCAGCTCGGCACGCAAATCGAACAGATGAAGCGGGACAAGAAGTCTCCTGCTGAACGTAAGCCTTTGTTGATTGAACGACGCAATATTTTGCGTGCTTTGCAGGAAACACCTTCTAGCTTGCGGAATCGCATCAAAGACCTCAAGAAGGTGTACAGCGAGTATCAGCGAGCGAAACGTGGACTTTCGGAAGGCAACTTGCGGCTCGTGGTTTCGATCGCCAAGAAGTACCGCAACCGTGGTTTGTCGTTCCTGGATTTGATTCAGGAAGGCAATGCCGGCTTGATGCGGGCGGTCGACAAGTTCGAATATCGCCGCGGTTTCAAGTTCTGCACGTACGCTACGTGGTGGATTCGCCAGGCGATCACCCGGGCTGTGGCCGACCAAAGCCGCACGATTCGTATTCCGGTCCACATGGTCGAAACCATGAGCCGGGTGCGAAATGTATCGCGGCAGCTGTTGCAGCGATTGGGCCGCGAGCCCTCGATTGAAGAAACGGCCCGCGCGGCCGATTGCACGATCGAAGAAGCCCGCCGCGTGTTGGCAATGAGCCGCTACCCAATCAGCCTCGATCGGCCGGTCGGCAACAGTGAAGATAGCCACTTCGGCGATTTGCTACCCGATTCGGGTGCCGAGAGCCCGGCGATCGGCGCCGCTCAGGAAATGCTGCGTGGTCAGATCTCAAAGGTGCTGAAGACGCTTAGCTACCGCGAGCGCGAGATTATCAAGCTCCGCTACGGCTTGGGCGACGGCTACAGCTACACGCTGGAAGAAGTGGGCCACATTTTTAAGGTCACCCGCGAGCGTATTCGCCAGATCGAAGCCAAGGCCGTTCGCAAGCTGCAGCAACCCAGCCGCAGCGGCGAATTGATTGGGTTCTTGGACTAACAAATCAAGGCAACTCGTTTGCCTTCTACCAGAGACCGGGGCGTTCCCGCACGCCCCGGTCTCTTTTTGTTGCGCCGGCGTATCGTCGCGAATTAACTGGCGATCCGCTTGCTATACCTAGCGCCACTAGGTATATTGCCTAGATCAGTTAGGTATTAACCCGGGGCTTTGGCCATGATTCCTAAAGAACTGGCAGCAGCGTCTTCTCGGCCGCTCGTGTTGGCGATCCTGGCGAAAGGCGACGACTACGGATACTCGATCATTCAGCGAGTGAAGGAGGCATCCGGCGGGCAGATCGAGTGGAGTGAAGGAATGCTCTACCCTGTGCTTCACCGTTTGGAAAAGGAAGAATTGATTCGCTCGTTCTGGAAGCAAACGGACAATGGGCGACGTCGCAAGTATTACCGCTTGAGCGCATCTGGCAAGCGATCCTTAACTGTTCACCGCGATCAATGGAACTCTGTCCACAAAACCCTCAGCCAGTTATGGGGAACCGAACCATGTTTCAGCTAGAACAGCATCTACAAGAATGGACTAAGCGTTTTGGCCCTACGACATCAATGCGTGACTGCGATATCGAAGAGTTAGCGCAGCACGTTCGCGATTCGATTGCCTCGCTGACGGCAAAAGGGCTCGATGATGAAGAGGCTTTTCTCGTGGCAACGCATAGAATTGGGCCGGCATGTGCTCTGGAGGAAGAATTCGCCAAAGTGAATAGCGGACGCATCAAGGTTTACCAGCTGTTTTGGATGGTTTCTGGTGTTCTGCTTTTTGAAATGTGCCGCTTCTTCATCGGTGCCGCAACCAGTTTTGGGGGAATATTGGCGGCTTCAGCCGGCGGCAATGGATCGGTAATTGGATATTCGTCTGTTGCGATCACAACGCTTCTATGGCTGGGAGTCGCAATTTGGCTGTATCGGGTGTCTGTAGCTCCTAACGGGCAGAGATCGATTGATCGCGTCCTGACACAACCTTATGGCAAATGGGTCGGAATTGCGGGCGTACTTCTTTTCCTTGTCTCGGCCATGACGAAATTCGGCAGCCAAATCGTTATGGCCTATTTGACGCCACTTGCCGACTACGGACAGGCAGCCGCAATACTCGCATTGGCTAATGCTGTTTTGGCGTTACTGATTCCGATGGCATTTCTTTTCGTAATGCTGTCGATTCGAAATCGGTTGCGAGATTCTGCAATTACATAGTGATATTTTGAGGAAGAATACGAGTTGAAAACCGGGGCGTTCCCGCACGCCCCGGTCTTTTTTGTTGGGCCTCTATGCCTCTCTCCGCCATACGCTGCCGACGCGCTCGTGCTCCATTTCGCCTGCAACACGTCCGGCGATTTCTTTGCTTGCATACCTCTCCACGAGCCAAAGCGCGAGGTCCAAGCCAGACGTGACGCCGCCGGCGGTGATCAACTGACCGTCGTCAACGACGCGTTCTTGAACAATCTCGGCGCCCGCCGCGCGCAGATCCTCAATGGCACCGCGGTGCGTGATCGCAGGTCGCCCACGCAGCAAGCCGGTCGCGGCAACGATCATTGCCCCGGTACACACGGCTGCGATCGTGACCCCGCTCTGATGCAACTCGGCCAAATACGCTGGAATATCGCCGCGCTCAGTTTCCGCTCTTGCTCCTTGCGCTCGGCGATCATTCCAACCGCCTCCCGGAACTAAGATCAACTCTGGACTTGGCTTCGATCTAAGAGCAGCTTCGGCCTTAACTCGCAAGCCATGCGCGCCGACCACCTCGCTTGCTCCCGCCGGTGCGACAAGACGCACAATGAAGTCCGCTCCATTCAATGCGGCATTTTGGAAGACTTCAAACGGCCCGAGGGCGTCCAGTTCGTCAAAACCATCGAACAGGATGATATCGATACGCATCGTTAGCCTCGTTTTTCGCCGAAACCTCGGCCGCCAAACAGATTACCAACACTGAACCTTGATCTGTAGAGCCGGCAGTTAATGAAAATTTCTCCGTCGGCCATTGACGTTACTATTTAGTCACGTTATTATTTGGTCACACAAACAAATGCCGCGACGCGGCGTGCCCTGCCCTAATTTTTTTACTGCACGGAGAAACCTATGACCACGGCCACCGCACCCCTCGAAGATTTGACATTCGACATTAATCAGGAGCTTGAAATCAAGGCACCGGTCGGCGACGTGTATCGCAACATGATCGAGCAGATCAGCCACATCATGGGCGGCGACGGTAAGGCGATGGACCTTGTTTTGGAAGAGTGGCCGGGCGGGAGATGGTTCCGTGACCTGGGCCACGGCCAGGGACATTTGTGGGGCTTTGTGCAAGTCATCAAGCCGCCCACGCTGCTCGAAATTACCGGCCCTATGATGATGTCGTACGCCGTGGCGGGCTTCTTACAGATGCGGTTAGCACAAATCAGCGGCGGCACACTCATGACGCTACGCCATCAGGCGATCGGCATGATCGACCCGAAGCATCGCGAAGGGCTAACTCAGGGCTGGGGCAAGATCATGCAGAAGATCAAGGAAAGCGCTGAGAAGTAAGGAGTCGAGATCGCCCAGCTTTCGATCCAATTTCCACAGTTTGTCGAAATCACTATGGCCGAAGACCTCGATCCAATCTGGAAAGCGCTCGCTGACGAGACTCGCCGGACGATTCTCGACTTTCTACGCTCAGGTCCAAAACCGACGACGGCGATTGTTGAGCAGTTTCCCCACCTGTCGCGGTTTGCCGTGATGAAGCACCTCGATGTGCTGCGGCAGGCGGCGCTCGTGCTGACCCGCGAGGAAGGCCGACAGCGCATCAACTCGCTCAATGCGGTGCCGATTCGGATGATTTACGAACGGTGGGTCAGCGGCTTCGAAGGGAACTGGGCGAGCACGCTGCTGCGGGTCAAGGAGGCGGCCGAACGGGCGGCAGGAACCCATCCCCCTACTCCGCCGGCAAAAGCGCCGAAGGCTAAGCGAAAGAGAAAAACACCCTCGCGAAGTTAAAAATGAACGACCGACAGCGCGAAAATTTGTCCTAGCGGCGCGCGGCCTGCGGTGGTGCAGAAATTGCTGCAAAATGGTGGATTCACCGGAATCATCGCACAAATTCGATTATTAAAAACTGGCTAAGGAGCATGAGCATGACGAGCCACCGAGTTGTTTCACGCAAAGAGTGGACAGACGCTCGCACGAAACTACTGGTCGAAGAAAAAGAGCTGACGCGTCGAAGCGATGAGATCGCGCGGCACCGCCAGGAACTGCCGTGGGTACGAATCGAAAAGGAGTATTGCTTCGATACCGAAAAAGGGGATGCATCCCTCGCCGATCTGTTCTGCGGGCGATCGCAGTTGCTCATCTACCATTTCATGTTTGGTCCCGATTACGCAGCCGGCTGCCCGCATTGTTCGGCGATCGCGGATGGCTTCAATCCTGTTGCCGTGCACCTTGCTAACCATGATGTGATGCTGTGGGCGGTCTCTCGGGCACCGCTCGAGAAGCTAACGGCATATAAGCGCCGTTTGGGATGGACATTTCCGTGGGCGTCATCGTTCAAGAGCGACTTCAACTACGACTTCAATGTCGCATTCACAGAGGAGCAACAGAAGTCGGGTAACGCCGTTTACAACTATCGCACTAGCGGCTTCTCGGCGAAGGCCGCCGCGGAAGCTCCCAAGATGGAATCCGAGATCGCGGCGACTGCGGGCACAGATTGGGCAACTTTCACGCGCGAAGCTCCCGGTATGAGTGCGTTCGTGCTTGAAGACGGCGTCGTATACCACACGTATTCTGCCTTCGCGCGCGGCCTCGATGGTTTGTGGAGCATCTACCAGTGGCTTGATCGTGCACCGCTTGGACGAAATGAAAGTGGTTTCTGGATGCAGCGGCACGATGAGTATCAGACCAGCACCGCGGATAGTAGTTCGTGTTGTCGCGAAAAGTAACCTAAAACGTTCTGCAATCTTCAAATAAGGTTCAACGATGAAAGCAATCGATGCAATTCGGCTGGCGCTTGGGTTCGGCGATCGAGGCATGCAGATGCTGGAGGATATGAAGACCGATCCGCTGGTTCAACCGGGTCCTTGGGGAGGCAATCATGCAATGTGGGTAGCCGGGCATATCACCGTGATCGAAGGTCGATTGCAGAAGATACTGCGTGGAGTTCCCAACCCTGTCGAACATTGGAAACCCTTGTTCGATTGGGGCAGTGAACCTAAGACCGACCCCTCGGCCTATCCACCTTATGAAGAAGTGCTAGAGACTTACCGGCGCTTACGCAAGGAAACACTTGCATTCTTGGACGAAGTTGGCGAAGAGGGGCTGGATCGCCCCACGAAGCGCCCGATTCCTGGTTTTGGACCAGCATTTGAGACGGTCGGACCGGCAATCATGGTGATCGCCTGCCACCAGGCTGGCCATATCGGCGGAGCGACGGTTGCCCGACGTGCCGCTGGCAAAGAACCAGTGTTCGTTCCATCGGAAGAATTGAGAGCGTTTTAGCAAGGAGTAGACTCACGGCATCGCGGTCGGATTGCCGCGGGAGGGGTTCAGTCATGAGAAACGAATGTTGCCGCTCTCGTGCATTAAAAAGCGAAGATTCAGATTCTAAGTGGACATCGGTAGTTCGGCGAGCATTGAGCTGGATTGTTCCCAGCGTTGTTCTTGCGGCATTGCCCAAGTGTCCGCTGTGCCTAGCGGCATACGTTGCGTTGTTCACTGGATTTGGCATTTCGTTGGCTGCCGCCAAGTTTGCCTGGTGGGCTATCGGGATAAGTTGCCTGGTCGCCTTGGTCTATGTGTCAGCGACGACGGTAATCGGCTTTATTAGATCGCACTAACTTCCCTCGACTTCGCAACTTAAAGGCAGCGGCGCTTCGACACGTCGCTGCTTTTTTGTTTATACTCGGCGCTCACCAGCGAGCGACCGATTACACGACCAAGTACCGAAATGCGAAGCGCCCTACCACTATTTCTTGCCTTGATCTTTGCAGCGATCGTGGCCGACGCTACCCGCGCCGCTCCTGCGGAGCAAGCCGATGGCTACCGCGGCATCTGGTACATGAATCAGTCTACGGGCGACGATTTTAAATATAAGTACAGCGGCGGGTTCGCCACCTATCCGCAGCAGCAGGAACCGATCGCGATCTACAGCGCAGCCGCCAACAAAACTTTCTTCTGCTACGGAGGCTCGACCGGCAAACCAAAAGAGCTGGCGGAAATGATTTCGTATTTTAATCACGCGACTGGTCAAGTTCCGCGGCCGCGAATCGTCATGATCAAAAAGACCGATGACGCGCACGAGAATCCGGTGCTGCAAGTGGACGACTCAGGACACCTATGGGTGTTTTGCAGCACTCACGGACCCGCGAACAATTCGTACATCTTCCGGAGTGTGAAGCCGTATTCGATTGACGAATTCGAGCAAGTAACGCGAACCAATTTTTCGTACAGCGAGCCCTGGTATATTCCGGGCGAGGGATTCTTATTCCTGCACACGCGCTACAAGGAAGGGCGGCGTCAACTCAATTGGATGGCGAGCAAGGATGGCCGCGAATGGTCCGCTCCCTCTCTGCTGGCGGCCGTCGAAATGGGGCACTATCAGATCAGCAATCGGCACGGCGGTCGTGTGTGCACGGCGTTTAACTACCATCCGATGAAAGGCGGACTGAACGCGCGCACGAACTTGTATTATTTGGAAACTTCCGACATGGGCAAATCGTGGCGGACTGCCGCGGGCGACGCAGTCACGATTCCACTTACAAATAAACACAATGATGCGATGGTTTTCGATTACGAATCGGAACATCGCCTCGTGTATTTGAAGGACATCAATTTCGACGACGCGGGCCGCCCGGTGATTTTATATCTGACGAGCGCAGGCTTCATGCCGGGGCCGGCGTCGGGAACGCGCGAGTGGTTCACCGCCCACTGGTTGGGCGACCATTGGGTGCGCCATTCGTTTACGAACAGCGATCACAACTACGACTTTGGTTCGCTGTATATCGAAAGCGACCAGTGGCGGATCATAGCGCCCACCGAGCCGGGCCCGCAGCCAAACGGCACTGGCGGCGAGATGGTGATGTGGACGAGCAGTGACGAAGGTGCCAATTGGACGAAGACGAAACAACTCACCCACAACAGCGAGTTCAATCACACGTACGCCCGGCGGCCCGTGGATGCGAATCCGCAGTTTTACTCACTGTGGGCGGACGGAAATCCGCTCGAGCGGTCGGAGTCGACGCTGTACTTCACCGATCGTGAAGGATCGCACGTTTGGCAATTGCCGACGCACATGGATGCCGAATTCGCATCGCCAGGAATCGCTGCGTGTGATGGCGATGATCGTCGTAACTGACACTCACTACGCAGTTTGAGACTATTTTTCGCTTCGCGCTTTACTTCGCCAGGACGACGCGATAGATTGCGTTGGTTCGACGTGTGTTGGTGGTTGGCAGTCTGATTCTGGCTGCCGACAAACAGGGAATCCGGTGCAATTCCGGGACGGCCCCGCCGCTGTAATCGAGCAAAATCGCAAAGCATTCTGAAAAAGCCATTATTCGCCACGGCGAATGAGAAGGCAGCTTGGCGAGCGCTCGAGAGTCAGAAGACCTACCAACGCTTGGCATGTAGTTGGCTGCGAGGGACAGCCGCTGCGAGCGTTTGATATAGAACTGTGCAAGTTTCCACCGATCGTGCGACCTTGCGCTGGATGGTCTTTCGATTGCCATGCGTTTTCGGCACCCACAATGCGCGCTCGGCCGCGCGGCCATGTCGCTCGTTGAGCTATTGGTCGTGATTGCCGTCATCGGGATGATGGTCGCGACCTTGCTTCCAGCGGTGCAAGCTGCACGCGAAGCGGCGCGTCGGGCCGAATGCCAGAACAATTTACGGCAAATTGGCGTCGCGCTGCACTTGTTTCACGATGTGCGTAGGTGCCTCCCGGTAGGGTGCACGGACAAGCGCGTGGCCAAAACGAATCCTAACGGCCGACAGTTCGCGTGGTCCGCCGATATCTTGCCGCATCTGGAAGAAGCATCGTTATGGAAGCAGATAGACTACAGCGTTCCGTATGACAGCGCAGTTAATGCAACCGCCGCGGCGACTGTTCTCAAAGTCTACCTATGCCCAAGCACCGCGCGATTGGCGGTCGGCCGCGCCGGCGCCTTGGTGAACGACGCAACCGGCACGACTCCGTACGTTGCCGCTGCGATTGACTACAGCGGCATCTACGGCGCCGCGCAGGTCTCACCTGCGGCAAACGGCGTTTTTCTTTACGACCATGCCGTGAAGTTTACAGACATCACCGACGGCACGTCATTCACGCTCGCGTTGGCGGAAGACGCGGGCCGCGGGTGGACCATGGATGGCGAATGGATCAATGGCGAGAACATTTACGACGTAAGCAATCTGATCAATGCGCAGCAAAACAACGAGATCTGGAGCGACCATCCGGGTGGTGCGATGGTGCTGTGGTGCGATGGTGGATCGACGTTGATGTCTCAAACGACCGACGTCACGGTGTTGAAATCTATCTGTACGCGCGCCGGCGGCGAGATGATTAGCGACATTCGATGAATGAGAAACGACACGAAGGAGAAATTGATGCGAATTAGATACTCATGGGTTTTTATTTTCTGCTGCATTTTGTGCCGGCTCGCGAACGAGACTCAGGCGAGCGCGCCGCCAGGATTTGTGAAGACGACAATTTCGCTAGACGCACCTCCCGTTGGGCTGGCGTTCGACTCTCACGGGACACTTTATGCGCTGGAGCAGCCGGCGTTCATGAGCAACGAGGCGACCTTGCGCGTATTCAATGCCGCAGGTTCGCCCATCGGAAGCTATCCTGTTTCGGGCGCCGATCCGAGTAATTTTTTTGTAGGCGGGATGACCTATGATCCGACTGGCGACCAATTGCTCGTGACCGACAACACGGCCGACGGGGAACTCTATACAGTCAGCAAATCGGGCGCTCGCGAAACGCTCGCCACGGGTTTAGCTGGCGTCGCGGATGTGGCTGTTCGAACAACGGGCGAGATTTTCGTCTCGACTTCACCTTTCGGAAGTGACGGCGCCGTTTTACAGGTTGATCGTAGTAATGGCAACGCGGCCACTGCACTCGGTTCACTCGGCTTTGGAGCAGGATTGGCGTTTGACGCAAACAGCAATCTTATTGTTCAAGACTCCGATACAACGAATTTTGCCGGTCGGCTGCAACGGCTTCCCATGGCCGGCGCGGGCGATTCGCTCACCATCGGCTCCCCGCAACCGATTCTTAGTGGAATGACATCCAGCGCCGGCGTCGCAATCGTAGGCAATGATCTCTACACGACGGGCGTTGGCGGGCTCTACCGTGTAGTAGGCTCGCCACCGGCGGAGGAGCTATTCGATACGAAAGGCACGTCGTCGCAATTTGCCACGGCAATTGCCTTCGCAGCTGGGTCGCAGCCGTTCCAGGCGTTTGCCGGGCCGAATGGCGGGCGGCTTGCCTACATGGCAGACTACGGATTTAGCAGCCAGGATTCGTTCATCACCTCACTGACGCCTGCTGAACCAGGCGACTACAACGGCGACGGTCACGTGGATGCAAGCGACTACGCCGTGTGGCGTGGCGCATTCGGCACAAACAACCTATCGGCTGATGGCAATCGAGATGGCATCGTCGATTCGGCCGACTACGTGATCTGGCGAGCGCATTCGACATCCGCTGCCGCAGGCGCGTCGTTGTCTCAATTACAAAGCGTGCCCGAACCAGGCATTTTGCCGATCCTCGTCAATTTTCTAATTGCGCTTGTCGGCAATCATCGAAGTTCTGGCCGCTAACTCGCTCAGGCAATATCAGTCCCCAGCCTAGCCAGGCCGAAAGGACTATCGCTTGCACAAGGAAATGACTGCCGATGACGTATGCGCCAGGCGGCCCGAGATCTGGCGAGAAGTAAGAGAATAGCGAGCCGAGCACCAGAGCGACGCCAAGCGTCGTCGCGAATCGAAGCAGCCAATGCGATGCGAAGCTCCAAAAAACAGCGCTCGCCAGAGACATCGCGACGACACTAAGCGCGAAGGCGATGTTCGACCATTTCCCTTCGTCGGCGAATGGGCCCGTCCGCAATGTGGTGGCAAGCACGGCTGCCGCAGTCATCACGAGTAAAAGCTGTGCGACAGAGAATCGCCAGCCCGTGCCGCCCGTTCGCTGACGCCAGTAATGCAATCCACGCATGAACCAAAGCCCAGTTAGCAAGCAAGCGGTTTCCAATCCATAAAGGCTGAAGAACATGCGGCAGGCCGATAGGAAACCATCTGTCGATGCTTCGCAAAGCGAAGCCACTATGACGGCCGCAAGCAACGCCGATAGTACCGGCGACCAAAGCAGCCTGCTGGTGCCCAATACTGCCCAAATGCAGACGATGCCGAGTTGGCTCGCAATGAGCGCATCGCAAATGGCTGGATGGAAGTCATCAACCTCCACATTCGCTACCGTCGAAGACCAGCGAGCAGGCGAAAAAGCGACCGCATCGATGCAAATCGTCGCGGCAAGAAGCAACCAGAAAATCAGTGGACGGCGTTGGTTCATAGTGCACGTCGATTAGCGCGAAAGGTGACGAAGCGGGTCGCGAAAAATCAACGGCTATGACCCGTTTGGTGCGTCATCGACCATAATAACGGCGTTGCACCGTGGACGGTGAAGCGTCAGAATAGTCGCTTTGACGAAACTGAGCGAGTCGGGTCGCCGAGCCATCATCATTGTCGTGATATCGAGAACTTGTTGTGCGCAGTGATTCGCTCATCGAAAAGTGCTGCCTGATTGCCAATCCTGCAGCTGGAAATCCGACTCAATATCTCGTCGAACAGGCGTTGGACCGCAACAGCATTGACTGGCGGTTCATGACGTTCGAAGTCGAACCAGACCACCTTGGCGACGCGATGCGGGGCATTCGCGCGCTGGGCTTTCGTGGCGTCAAAATTGGCGAGCCTTTTCAGACGGTGGTTGCAGAACATGTTGATGAATCTACAGAGTCGGCACAAAAGAGCGGATCGATCAACTGCATTAATTCCGTGGGAGAGAAGCTCGTTGGCGACAACACTGTGGTTACTGCATTTGCGAAATTGATACGCCAGCAATTCGATCCGGTCGCCAAGGCGGCGACAATCATTGGGTCGGGTCGAATGGCGCAATCCATTGCAATGGCTCTAGCAGCTGTGGGCTCGACGCCCATTACGATCGCCAGCCGGAACGCAACGATTGGCCCCCAGCTTGTGGAAGCGATTCAACAACAGTCTTCAGCAACTGCTTCCTATGTGCCGCTCGGCACGGAATCTAAGATCGTGACCTCCGAAACGGCAGTCCTTGTGAATGCCACTTCGCTCGGATCAACAAAACCGGAGGCAAAGTTGCCGATCGATGTCAATTCGCTTGGTCCGAAATTGGTCGTAGCCGAAGTCGCATACAATGTTGGACGCACTTGGCTTACGGCACAGGCCGCACAAAAAGGCTGCCGTATCATTGATGGGCTTTCGCTGTATGTCGAACAGACGGCGCTGGCACTCCAGGCGTGGACCGGTGTCATGCCCGACACGGTCGCAATGCGCGAGGCGGCGGAAGAGTTTCTCGGGATCTGAGGTTCGGGTAATCGGAATGCCCGCCTCGCTTCGCGTCGCGGCAAGATGAACATGGCGCGAGGACTCTTCATCGCAGGTACCGGGACCGGTGTCGGAAAGACCTACGTGGCAGCACTTATCGCTCGCACGCTTTGCGCTTCCGGACTGCGTGTTGGTGTCTATAAACCAGTAGCCAGTGGCTGTGAATGGCGAGACGGTACGTTGATTTCGCCCGACGCGATATCGCTCTGGACGGCAGCCGGTAAACCCGGAACGCTGGAGGAAGTTTGCCCGCAGAAGTTTGTTGCGCCCGTCGCGCCGCACTTGGCGGCACGACTTGAAGGCCGCCGGGTTGATGCGAAACTACTGCGCGATGGCATTGAGTGCTGGCGTGAAAGTAGCGACGTCGTCCTCGTTGAAGGAGCCGGCGGCTTGATGTCGCCCATTAGCGACGAAGATTACAACGCGGATTTGGCCGCTGCGTTTGGCTACCCGCTGGTTGTCGTAGCGGCGAACGAGTTGGGCACAATCAATGCCACACTACAAACATTGATTGCCGCGACCACCTATGGCGAAGGGTTGAATATTGCGGGGGTCGTGTTGAATTCGCCGAAGTCCCTTACTGATGACCCAAGTGTCGACAGCAATCCCGATGAGCTCGCGCGTCGGTGCGTCCCGCGGCTATTGGCACTTGTCGAACATGCGGGCGGCTTCGATCGCGCGGTAGATTGGGAGAGTTTTTTCGCGACCGGCCGTAAAACCACGTGATACGGCATCAGCCCGTTACGCGGTGACAGCCGCTTCTTTCAATGGCCGGCGTTTCTCCGCCAGCGACGTATCGATCGCGAGCGTTAATGTCGTGCTCCAGCTGCCGTTGTGTTCGGCTTCGATAATCCAATGCGGTTCGACGACGACCGATTGGTGGACCAGTTCAAAACCGGCCTCTGATTGGCTGACGGTTTCAATTGGATAAGTCCAAACGTCCATCGGTTGATCGCTGGTGAGCTCGATGTCGATGCCCAGCCAATCGTCGAACAGCGCCACATAATCGACGGACTTCAGATCGAGCTTCGTACCAAGCTGCCCCAATGCGTTGCGATGCGAGTCATGGAAGAAACGGTCGTCGCAACCGGCTGGCAAACCGGCGAAGTTGAACTCGACACCAAAGTGCACCTGCTCGCCCGGCGGCAATCCTTCGAGCAGATATGCAATCTCCAGCGACTGACCGCCAGCTTCAAGCGTCAAACCTTTCGTGACTTTCACCGGACGACCAGCCACAAAGCCATTCCGCGTGAGTTGCACCTGCATCCGGTTCGGATTACGACGCAGCCGCGCCTCAAACGGGCCGGCGACAAAATCGCCAAGCTCTTCGTACTGGCCATTCGCGACCGACTCGGCGGTGACGTTCGGATTGTAGAAATGATCGATGAGGCTTTTTCGGCGGTAATGATCGAATTGCAGGCGCTGATCGAGGTCCTTTTGTTTGAATACCACACGATCGTGAATGCTCGCGACGTCCGCGCCTGAATCGCGCTCTCCAGCGCGAACCGAATCGTGATACGCCTCTTCACGCCGCGTCAGCGTAGCCAGCAAATTGTGGCAAATCGCGCGCGCGTCGAGTTCGTATAAATGTCCGCCATGCGATGGTGCTACTAGCGCTACAAGTCGATTACTTGCCAAGCGCACTTCAGGTCGCGCATCGAAGTTGTAGTCTTCACTTGTCAGCTCGACCCAGGGTTGGTCCCCTTCCGCAAGGCCTCGGCCTTGGGCGGCGTCGAGCAAGTTATCTGCCGAGATTAAGTGCTGGAAGACAGCATTTCGCAGATGCGGTAAGTAGGCGCCGCCGAAGGCACCGTGCCAGTAGCCGCAGTTGCATTGGCCGCGGTAGAGTTCGGCGCGGGCCTGATCCAGGAGCGACTGGTCGCTGAAGCGACCAGTCCGTGCGTGACCGTTTGAGCCGGTTTGGGAGAGGTCATGTACGCGCTGGCTGACCATTTGCATGCGGGCGTACATTTCGTTGGTTTCGGGATACTTCACCTTGAAGTTGCGCCAGTAGCCGCCGCGAACGAACGGCGCAATTTCTTGCCAACGGTTTTCATGTTCGGCATGGTGCTTAAATTGGACGAACTGCTTAAGACGTTCCGTAGGCAGCGCCCACTCGGTCATCTCGCGATAGCTTCCTTCGGGGATGTAGATCTTGCCAATCGGCGGCACTTGGTCGAGCGCTTCGGTCGGTGTCACCAAACTCAACCAACTTCGGTTTTCGAGAAGCGTGTCGAAAAACCGGCGGAGCCAACCGTGATCGTACACGTGCTCTTTCGTGCCAGGCCAGCTGCCGAACTTTTCGCCATCATCGCCAAATACGACAACCGCGCCGGGCTGCTGTTCAGCGATCGGCCGCAAATAGTCGATCGTTGCTTCCGGCTCCTGGAAGGGAATCGTATATCGCAACCGCTCGCTACCTGGAAACACCGAGATGATATTGCCATCGTCTTCGGTGATGTAATAGCCGTGCAGTTCTTCTTCGCTAAGCCCGGCATTCTTAAAGTGGAAGTCGTCGAGCAGCGTGTAACGCACGCCGGCCTTGGCCAAGTCGCTCGTAAGCGTCTGCTCCCACACGCGTTCCGGCATCCACATGCCGCTCACCGGCGTGCCGAAGCGGTCGGCCAGCCACTCGGCGTAGCGGGTGATTTGCCCAATTCGATCGCGCGACGGAATCATCGGTAGAATCGCTTCGTAGTACGCGCCACCCACGATTTCGATTCGCCCTGCCGCGACGAGGGCGGCCAATCGGTCCAAATACTCAGGGTGCTTCGCGGCGAGCCACTCCATGAGCGAACCGCTCGTGTGAAGGGCGACGGATATCCCCGAATATTGTTCGAAGACGTCTAAAAATGCCTTGTAGCTGTCTTGGTAGGCACCCTCGAATACGCCGTCGAAATTGCCGATCGGCTGATGGTTGTGCAGGACGATGACTAGCCGCAGATTCGGACTCATAGTGGAAAATATCCGCGCTCCGATCAGTCGCCGCAGATACGCGGCATCGTCGGCAGCAGTTTACGCTTGTAGGAACTACCGATCCTACCCCAAGCCCGCACGATGCGTCTACGCGGACCTTGTGGCGCGACCGGCAGAATTCGAGAAACGCGCAGGTTCGCGACAATTCGGACCGGTGTCTGGCATCGCCTGAGCCGTGCAGATTACCGAATCGTCAGGGTTGAGGCCGCGAGACTAGAGGATTTAGGCAGAGCGCAATTGTAACGCCGCCTTCTCCGGCGGCACCGGATTGATGTGGACACCGGCTGCCATCTCCAATCCGGCCAGCGAATTCACGCGCGGCAACAACTCGATCCGCCAATGGTATGCAGCGTCATAGTTATCTGCCCATGGCGCAGTTCGCAGAAGCAGGTTGTACTGCAGGTGAGGTATTACCGATTCGAGCTTTGCCAGCAGTCGATGTAATATGACCGCCAATTGCTTGAGATCGGACGTGGAAGCGAGTTCGAAGGAGGCCCGGTGTTCGCACGGCATTAACCAGACTTCATGGGGTTGCAGGCTTGCGAACGGACAAAAAGCGACGAATCCATCGGCGTCAAAGACTATCCGCGAGCCAAGCGTGCGTTCCTGGTCGATCAAATCGCAATAGGCACATTTCTCATCCGTTTCGAAGAAGTGTGCGGCCCTGCGAATTTCCGCTTCTACCGACGGCGGAATAAACGGCAACGCAATTAGCTGGCTGTGAACATGCGTAAGTGATGCACCCGCCTTCGATCCTTGATTCTTAAAGACGAGCCCATAGCACAGCGACTCGCGCTCACGCCAATGTCGAAGACGCGTTGCATAAGCCCGAATGATTTCATACAGCTGGGGCTGCGAAACTTCTGTCATGCGCTCGGCATGAAACGGGCTTTCAATAATGACTTCGTGCACTCCCGGGATGGGAATATTCAGCTGCCACTTCTCGCTTAAGCCGACCGCAGGAAAGGCAGCGGTATCTGTACCGTTGGCATTCCCGGCGCCGCTCAAATTAAATACTGCCGGAAATGCATTCGGCACCACGCGAAGTCGCCAATTGCCGTCGCCGTCGCATTGTTCGTAAACCGCTGGAGGCGTGCACGACTCGTTGCCCGCGCAGAAAGGGCACGTCGATAAGGTTCTTCCCAATGGCGCAATTGAAGCGCTCAAAACCGCGAAAGAACCTTCAGCAAACTCGTTGGGGCGAAGCGCTCGGTTCTCGGCGACTAGGACACTGCGGCCAGTTAACCAATCTGTTCGCAACTCGGGCATCTTCAACCACGGGCCGCGTTCGTCGCGCCAGACAAAGTCCGACTGTAGAGTTGCAGGTACTCGTGCGCGCTGTGCGTCCACGACCAATCTTGCTGCATGCCCGTGCGAACTAACTGGTCCCATACCGGGCGATTATTCACATACGTGTGGCAAGCGCGATGCAACGCATCGGCAAGTGCCGTCACATCGTAAGTATCGAAACTGAAACCATTCGCCTTGCCGGCGGCCAGCGAGTCATCAGTCAAATTTGTAATCGAATCCGCCAATCCACCAGTCGCATGCACTACCGGCACCGTGCCGTATTTCAAACTATAAAGCTGGTTCAGCCCGCACGGTTCGTATCGGCTCGGCATCAGAAACATATCTGCGCCGGCTTCGATGCGGTGCGCAAGGTCGTTCGCAAAGCCGAGTTTCACCGCCACCTTTTCAGGATTCTGCTCGGCTAGCCGCCAAAACAGCTCGTGGTAATGATACTCACCAGTGCCGAGAATAACCCACTGCGCATTCGAATTCGCCACCCACTGCGGAATCAATTGGGCGACCAGGTCGAAACCCTTCTGGTCGGCGAGTCGGCCAATTAATGCGATGAGCGGCTGATCTGCCACTTCTGGCAAACCCATCTCGCGCTGCAGAGCGGCCTTGCACGCTTGCTTGCCAGCGGCAAGGTTATTCGCGCCGTAGTTGTTGCCATTAAGGTGCGAATCGATTTCAGGATTCCACTCGCTGTAATCGACGCCGTTCATGATGCCGAACAAGTCATCGTGACGCTGTTGAAGAATCCCTTCCAATCCGCAACCGAGCGGCGCGCTTTGAATTTCTTGGGCGTAACGCGGACTGACCGTGTTGAGCGCATCCGCGAACGAGATGCCCGTCTTCAGAAAGCTCAGATTTCCATAGAACTCCATCTGCCGCCAATTGAAGTACTTCCAATCGATGCCCGTCAGTTCCATGTCCCAGTGCCAAAAATTGCCCTGGTACGCGATGTTGTGAATCGTCATCAGGCTGCGGAGGGAGTCGAATGGCGGCACGCCTGCGAGCTCGGTCTTCAGATACGCAGGCACAAGCCCTGAAGTCCAATCGTGGCAGTGGACGAGTTCGGTGCCCAAACCGAGCAACGGAATCGCCTCGAGCGCCGCACGGCAAAAGAAAACGAATCGTTCGCAGTTGTCTTTGTAGTCTTGTCCGTTTTCGCGGTAGAGCTCGGCCCGGTCGTAGTACTGCGGCTGGTGGACAAGGTACACCGGCACGTCGCCGCCAGGAAGCGAGCTGCGAAGGAAGGTACCAGGCACCATTTTGCGGCCGATTGGCACTTCGAAACGAATCCCCGTCGGTTCGACCGGCCGACCGCAATTGAGCGCCTGGCGAAACGCCGGCAGGATGACGACCGGCTGGTGCCCAAGCCTCGCTAATTCGAGCGGCAAGCTGCCGCACACATCTCCGAGGCCACCCGTCTTGCAGAAGGGAACCGCTTCGCTTGTAGTGAACAGGATTTTCACAACTTGGCTTTCAATATCAGCTTAGCGGTCCCGCTGACGGCCATCGTCTCGCGGTGAGCCTAGCATATCCACTCAGATCGGCATAGTTTACGGCGCCGGTTGAGTTTGCCACGCAGTGTCACCCTAACCAATAGACCCGATGCAGTCGGAATAGATCGCGCGCACGGATTGGCTGGAAGGAACATCAACTAGCGCTCGACGTTTCAAACCCGGCTGAGACGGCCTATTTGCCCCAAATGGGCCACAAACGCCCGCCGCTTGTCTCGATTTTTGCCAGGCCCGTCTTGTAGACGGCTTCAATCGTCGGACGCGTAATCACGTCGCGCGGGTGCCCGACGGCCCGAACGCGCCCTTCGCTTAATACAAGTACGTTCTGAATGCCAGGAACTATTTCTTCGATATGATGCGTGACAAGTACCACCGTCGGTGTTTCCGGCGCGGTTAGACGCTCATTCAACCACGCTAAAAAACGTTCTCGCACACCAGGGTCCATGCCGGCGCATGGTTCATCGAGCACCATCAACAAAGGTCTCGCCATTCTCGCGCGGGCAATGAGCACCTGCTGCCGCTCGCCTTGCGACAAGATGCCGAACTGCTTGTCTACGAGCGAATCGCAGGCGAGTCGAGTGAGCTCCCCTCGCGCATCTTCGAAATCGGCGTCCGTTGGTCCGTATTCAGGGAAACGCTTCAAACCGACCTGCCCCAGGCGGCCGCTGACCACGGTTTCCAGCGCGGTATCCGACGGCGGGACATCGGCGATCATGCTCGACGAAATCCAGCCAATGCTCCGTCGCAACTCGATGAGATCGATCAGTTCCTCGCCGAGCCGGAGCACGCGGCCGCTTGTAGGCCACAAGTAGCCGCACGCAATTTTGAGAAGCGTCGTCTTGCCCGAGCCGTTTGGGCCAAGCACCGCCCAATGCTGGCCACGCTCGAGCCGCCAGTCGATATCCGTCAGGATATCGAGGTGCTGCTGACGGTAGCCGACTTTTTCGCAGGCGATTATTGCAGAAGTCGTCGCCACGTTACGCTTTTACCACGTCGGCGATCGCATCGCACAACGGTCCGATGTTTTGATCGGTGATTCCGGCAACGTTGATGCGGCCCGAGCCGACAACATAAATCGCGTGCTTCGTTTTGAGCGCCTCCACTTGCGGGGGAGTGAGGCCAGAGAACGAAAACATGCCTCGCTGCCGCGTGATAAACGAATAGTCGCCCGGCACGCCCTTGGCTTTCAAAGTCTTTACCAATAGTTGCCGCATCCCGTTGATGCGGTCGCGCATTTGGCCAACCTCTTTTTCCCACAACTTACGCAAGTCTGGTTCGCCAAGCACCGCGATTACCAATTCGGCCCCGTGAGCGGGTGGGTTCGAATAGTTCGAGCGAATGCAGACCTTCACTTGGCTTTGTACCGCATTGGCAGCGTTCTTGTCTTTGGCAACGACCGTGAGCGCACCAACTCGCTCGCAGTACAAACCAAAGTTTTTCGAGAACGAGCTGCAAACGATTAGCTCCGCCCCGGGCCGCAGGAAGGCCTTAAGCCCAGTCGTATCTTCCTCGATACCTTCCGCAAATCCTTGGTAGGCAAAATCGAGCAGTGGCAACAGGCCGCGATCATGAATCACGTCGGCCAGCTTCTTCCATTGTTCGGGCGAAGGGTCGATTCCGGTCGGGTTGTGGCAGCAGCCGTGCAACATCACCACGTCGCCCGCGGGCATCTTCTGAATGGCGGCCACCGCTTCATCGAGCGCGAGACCATTCGTCTTCACGTCGAAATACGGAAAGTTCTTAGTCGGCACGCCAGCCGCCGCAAAGATTTGCGGATGGTTCGGCCATGTCGGTTGCGTTAGCCAAACCGTCGCCTTCGGCATCTGCTGGTGAATAAAATCGGCAGCGACACGCAAAGCGCCCGTGCCACCAGGGGTATGCGAAGTAGCGGCGCGACCCGACGTTTCAATCTCATGACCTTTGCTAAACATCAACTGTTGCACAGCGGCCGCATACGCCGGCGAGCCGGGAATCGGTAAATAAGACATCGATTTCTGCCGCTCGAGCACCAACTGCCCCGCCTTGTGAACCGACTCGAGGATCGGCGTCTTGCCCGTGTTATCCTGGTAAACACCGACGCTCAAGTTAATCTTCTTTGGATTGGGATCCTGCCGGAACGCCTCGCTCAGTCCCAAAATGGCGTCCGGCGGAGCGGAATGGATGGCTTCGAACATCGACGGCTTTTCCTGAAATCGCGTGGTGAATTGTCTTCGAATGGCTGGCCGAGTTTTGGATGCGCGACAAGAACTGCGAAACTTGACGCCCTATCTCTTCCCGTGGGACAATCATAGAAGCCGCCGAGTTCGGTTCCAAGTGCCTGTTGATTCCTTCACCCAGGCGCTTCTCTCTAGCGCGGCATCCTTCCTCGCCCGGCCTACCTGCTATGTCCTCACCCCGTATTGGCGTCTGGTTTATTGGTGCGCGGGGCGGCGTGGCGGCGACGGCGACGCTCGGGCTTCTGGCACTGCAAAAAGGTCTCACCGATTCCGTGGGACTCGTTAGCAGCCTGCCACAATTTGCGAGCGTCGACCTGGTGCCATGGCAATCTTTCGTGGTCGGCGGACATGAAATCCGTAGCGGGTCGCTGAGTGAATCTCTGAGCCGCCTTCACACCGAGAGCCACGTGTTCGACGCCGCACTCGTCGACGCGTGCCAGTCTGAGCTCGCGGCCGCCGATTCGCGAATCCGCGGCGGCACGCTTGCCAATTGCGGCCCAACCATTGGCAGTCTTGCATGCCCCAACATGCAAAAGTTTTCGCACGAAAGCCATGCGGAAACGATCGATCGTCTGCAAAACGACTTACGAGGCTTTCAGACGGCCACAGACGTCGAACGCGTTGTAGTGGTAAATGTCGCGTCCACCGAGCCTTCCGATGAGAACTTGCGGCTCTCCGACCGCTGGAATGACTTCGATGCTCGCCTCAAAGATGGTTCCTTGAAATCGCTTCCTGCAAGCTCGCTGTATGCGATCGCGGCACTCGATTTGGGCATGCCGTTCATCAACTTCACGCCTTCACTAGGCGCCAATCCGGCCGCGATTCAGGAACTGGCGGAAACTCGCGGGACATGCCACGCAGGCCAGGATGGAAAAACTGGCGAAACACTGCTCAAAAGCGTGCTGGCACCCATGTTCGCCGCCCGCAATTTGCAGGTACTTAGCTGGGTCGGACACAACATATTTGGCAACCTTGATGGTTTGGTACTCGACGACCCGGCCAACAAAGCATCCAAAGTTAAAACCAAAGACCAACTTGTAAAAAGCATCCTCGGTTACGACCCGCAAACCTTGGTGTCGATCGAGTACATCCGCAGCCTCGGCGATTGGAAAACTGCTTGGGATCACATCCATTTCAAAGGTTTTTTGGGCACGCCGATGACGCTCCAGCTCACCTGGCAAGGATGCGATTCGCTGCTCGCTGCGCCCCTTGTTTTAGACTTGGTGCGGTTTGTCGAACTCGCGCGACGCAAAAATGAAGTTGGCGTGCTGTCGCAATTGGGAAGTTTTTTCAAACGCCCGTTAGGTCTCGCCGAACACGATTTTTCTCGGCAATTCTCGCTGCTTTGCCACTGGGCCGAGCAACATAGCAAATAGTGAACGGGTCTTTGCGCGACTTTAAATTCGCGAATCGAATCCAGTTCGAATTGAGATTCGCCGATAATAGCTGCGTTGTAAATTCGTCATCTTCGGCGCGTTTGTGAGAAAACAATCGCCGCTCCGCGACCAATAATATTCGCGAATCTGCCCTGATCCGCCTTGACGCGCTCCCCGCTAACTTGCTTCAATGCGCGCGTCAATGCTGGGTTCGACCTTTTCAAGCCACACCGACCACCGACTCAAATATAAAATTCACCGTCCGATTAAATGCCACTCGGCGGTGCTTATCGAAACTTTTGTTCTGAGGATGTCTCTCCCCGATTCTCGGCGCCCCTGGGGGATTGACCAACTGTGATGACTGCGGGCGCTACAACGGAAGGAGCCACTTACGATGGCAAAGAAAAAGGCTGCTAAGAAAGCCGCTAAGAAGTCGACCAAGAAGAAGGCCGCTGGCAAGAAGAGCGCTGCGAAGAAGTCGCCGAAGGCTCGCGCTGCCAAGAAGTCGGCCGCTAAGAAGTCGACCAAGAAGTCGGCCACCAAGGCCCCTTCGGCCGCTCCCCAGCTGTAATCCAGCTGCCGAGTCGGCTATTCGTCGGCTCTTTGGGACTTGAAACAAAGACAAAAACCGGTTGATCGGTGTGCCTTAGGGCCCGCCCAACCGGTTTGTTTTTTTGGTCCGCCAGCCGTGCCCCTGCTCTGCTATACTTGAATTAGCAGTATTTTTGGCAGCCTGCCTTGTCCCTCCCGCCTCGTTGCCGATATTCTGCAACGCTAGCACCTAATCCGCATTCATCCTTTCATTCTTCGACTGTGCCCCCTACGGAAAAGAAAGAACGCCCGAAGCCCCCGACCTCTTCTGGATTTAGCAAGCTGGGGCTATCCGACCCGATGTTGGCATCGCTCGAACGGGCGAACTACGAAGAGCCAACGCCCGTCCAAGCCGGCATCATTCCTCGGGCTCTCGAAGGTATCGACGTTCTCGGCCAGGCTCGCACCGGCACTGGCAAAACGGCCGCCTTCGCGATTCCTATCATCGAATTGCTCAAACGCGGCGAAAAAAACCACGCCCCGCGCGCACTTGTTCTGGTTCCCACGCGCGAACTAGCGGTGCAGGTAAAAGACGAATTCGAAAAGCTGGCCCACGGCTTCAAACTCAGCAGCGTGCCGATCTACGGCGGCAAGCCAATTCGTGGCCAGGTCGCCAAGCTCGAACGTGGCGCAGACGTCATCATCGGCACACCCGGTCGCGTAATCGATCTCATCGGCCGGGGGGCACTCGACCTACGCTCAATTCAAATCGTCGTGCTCGATGAAGCCGACCGTATGCTCGACATCGGTTTCCGTCCCGACATCGAAAAAATTCTGCGCCGCTGTCCAAAAGAGCGCCAAACTTTATTGCTCAGCGCGACAGTAGCGCCGCCGGTCGAACGACTCGCCCGCACGTACATGCGCGAGCCCGAGGTCATGGACTTCTCACCGAAGACCAAAGCCGTCGACACAATCGAGCAGTTCTATTTCACGGTCGAACAAGATCAGAAGTTTGATCTATTGGTCGAACTCGTTAAACGCGACAAACCGGAACAGGCCATCATTTTCTGTCGCACGAAGCGCGGTGTCGAGAAAATTCATCGTCGCCTTGCAAAGCACTTTCCTGGCACTGACATGATGCACGGCGATATGCAGCAAGGCGGCCGCGATCGAGTCATGAAAGCTTTCCGTGCCGGCGAGGTGCTCATCCTGGTGGCGACCGATGTCGTCGGTCGCGGGATCGATGTAAGCGGCATCTCGCACATCGTCAACTTCGATATACCTCAGTCGTCGGATGATTACGTACACCGCGTCGGCCGCACCGGCCGCATGGGCCGCGAGGGCATTGCCTACACGTTCGTTACGACCGAAGAAGGCGGCGAATTGACACGGATCGAGATGCTGATCAATCGCTTGCTCAAACGCGATGACATCGAGGGCTTTACGACCGTGGCGACGGCAACGCGACCCAGCGGCTCAGACGCGGAACCCGCCACGTCAGCCGAAACAGAGGACAGTGTCCCGAAAGCGCCGCGTCCACTGCCGCCTGGCCGCCGAGCGCCGAAGCGCCATCGTCGGGCATTGTAGCTTTAGCTTCACCGCTATTTAGCGCGCGCTAAGACCGCGGTGACGTTATCTTTGCCACCCGCTTCGAGCGCCAACTTGATCAGTCGATCACAGGCAGCCTGGGCTTCAGGCGATTCATCCAAACACTGGGCAATGCCAGGCTCGTTGACCATATCTGTGAGCCCATCTGAGCAAATCAACAATTGATCCTTTGGAGCGAGTCGAATGAAATGCACGTCCGGTCGAGCATTTTGTGACCCATGTCCGAGGCATCGAGTTAGCATGTGGCTGAACTTGCCGGCGATCTCCGGCGCGACGCCTGCAGCAATGAATTCCTGCTCAACCGTGTGGTCCGCCGAGACGCGCCGCATCGTGCCGTCCCGCCAGAGAAAGCAGGGAGAATCGCCAATTTGGGTCACCGCCGCGAAGGTGTTCACAAAGTAGGCCGAAGTAAACGTCGTTCCGCTTTCGCCGAAATCCGGATTCGACAAATGCTCATCCACGAAAGCCTGTTGAAGCAAATAAGCGAAGCCTTCAATACGCTCTGTCAGCTCATTCGTATCCAAATCCTCGAGCTGCATTACCCAACTTGTTGTGCGGCCTGCAAGGTCCCACCCAGCGCGAAGCGCAATTTGGCTCGCCAAACCGCCGCGACCGCTGCCTCCCATACCGTCTGCCACGGCTATCGCAAATGTCTCATCCGAGGGCAAGCTCAAGCTCTCCGTCGGCATGTTGGTGAGTAACAATTGCTGCGTCCGCGTTCTTCGCAGCACGATGTAATGGTCCTGATTTTCGCTACGCCGCAAACCGATATGGCTCGCGGCTCCGAACTCGAACGACAGCGAACTGCTCGCGCTGACGAAATACTTGGCAGCCGCCAGAGCCGGCCTCACGTTCTCAACCGTCTCGGTATCTTGAAGAGCCATAGTGACGGACCTCCGCTGTAAGAAGGCGACGGGGACTAGAAGTGCGCCACTGATTATAACGCCGGGCTCAGAAAATGTTAAAAACTCGCGACCGGCAACGGACGCCTTACGGCGCCGTGAATTCGTTTTTCAAGAATTCCGCCGTGGAATCCCATTTCGCCGCAGCCGCAGCCCAATCCACGTCCATCGCTCGCACTTCTTCAGGCGTCTTCACTTTTTTTGACGCCGCCACGCCTGGCCGCAGCGGAATTTGAGCACTTGGCCCCGCAGCGAGTCGCGCTTCGACATCGGCGGAAAGCAAATACTCCATCAGCTTCTCCGCCTCCTTCTCATGCGGCGCGCCCTTAATCAATGCGAGCGTGTTGGGAATAAACAAGGTGCCGATTTGCTGCGGCCCCTGATCTGGATAGACGATTGCCACGGGCGAACCCTTTTCCAGTTCGACCATCGCATCATCTGTATCCGTCAATCCAAACGCCATCGAGTTGGCACCCACGGCTTCCGCCACTTGTCGATTGCCGGCCTTTATCTTGGCATTGCGCTTCACAGCTCGAAAAAAATCTTTGGCCTTATCGTCTCCCCAAGCTGCGAACAAACACGCAGCTTGTGTTGCGGTGGTGCCAAACAGTGGCTTAGCCATTCCGCATCGATCACCCCATTGCGGATCGGTCAGATCCATAATCGATTTCGGCCGGCGTTCTTCAGGAACCTGGTTCGTGTTGACGATAAGCACGCGAGCACGTGCCGCGAACCCGTACCACAGCCCTTGGGGCGATCGGTCTTTTGCCGGAAAAGCATCCACACCCGGCGGGGTGAAAGGTCTCAGCTGCCCAGCCCGCTCCAGCCGCAGCGTATTGAGGATTTCATTATTCCAAAACAAGTCACAACGCGGCCGCTGTCGCTCGGCTAAGATCGCCTCCGTAAGGCCAACGGTTTTCGTCGATTCCGCGTCATACTTCGACCTCACTTCAATTTGCGTGGCCTTCGTGAATTCCTCAAAAATCGGCTTTGAAAACTCTTCGTCGAGTGCCGTGTAAACGGTAACGACCGGCGTCGTCTTCTCGCTGCAACCCAGTACGCATAGCGCAGCGGCGATCCACCACGCGCCGGTCCTTAGCCAATTACTCAGCATCCGCATAGAAGTCGATCCCCGCCTTGGTAACTACGTTGCTACAGTCACGAGGCCCTGATAGATTTAGGCTCGATCGGCGGCCGCTCCGCCGGCAGGATTATAGTGCGTTATCGGAGCGTTAGCGCCCCCATGAAGCTCGTTCTTCTTGGAACTGGCGGTTACTATCCCACTCCGCACCGGCAGACCGCGTGCGTCATGCTGCCGGAAATAGGTGTCGTGCTCGACGCTGGCACCGGGATGTACCGTCTTGGTGACTACCTGCAAACCGATCACCTGGATATTTTTCTCACGCACGCACATCTCGATCACATCGCCGGTCTGACGTACTTGATCAATATTTTGCCGCCGGAGGTGCTGGCGCAAACTACGATCCACGGCGAAGCGGCGAAGTTGAACGCCGTACAAGATCACCTCTTTGCCGACGCAATTTTTCCCGTCGCACCCACATTTAAGTTTAAGCCTCTCGACGGACCACGCGCATTGCATCCCACAGGAAGGTTGACCTACTTCCCCCTCGCTCATCCTGGTGGGTCGATCGGATTCCGACTTGATTGGCCCGATCGATCTCTCGCGTACGTTACTGATACGACCGCAACCACGAATTCTCCGTACGCCGACGCGATCCGAGGCGTCGACTTGTTATTGCACGAAGCGTACTTTGCCGACGACTCGCAAAACATGGCCGCCAAAACTGGACACAGCGCCTTATCGGCCGTTGCCTTACTTGCGAGCGAGGTTCAGCCGCGACAACTCGTATTGGTCCACTTGGATCCCGTGCGGGATATTGACGCCGAAGTGCAATTAATGAAGCAAGTGTTCCCGAATATGTGTCTGGCGAAGGATGGAGAAGAGTTCGAGTTCTAATTCTGCCGAAAGCCAAAAACTGCAACACGCGCATGATTGTCCATCGATATGTCAGCCGATTTATACAAAAACCGTTTTTTTGCGACTATCTTTGACCCGGCAAAGTGTCCAAAGACAAAGCCAAAAATGTGCATTACGTGTCGATTTCTATCGATAAATACGGCCGTAGCGTGACATTATCACCCTTTTTCCCGCCTCTGGAACTAGTTTGGGTGCGGTTGACGGTCTGATAGCAAAAGCGAAGAATTATGTCGTGGTACACCCCGCTATGGTGGGGAATACCCCCGGATGCCAGCACCCGTTTTGGGGAACAGAAAACCGCATCGTTGCGTAGCAGAGAAATGGGACCGAGCGCCAACTTGGATTTGCGAACTTTGTATTCGCCGGTAGTCGTTAAGCCGCAGGAAACAGCGTGCTTCTCATGGTCTGCAACTGGTTGATGTCAGGAGGATAAACCAATAACCATGGAGCAAGAATTTTATGGCGCGAAAAGCCATCTCAAATGATCGTTACCGCCTGATTGGCACTTACGAACGCCTTCGCAAATCCCTGATTGAAAAGCCGGACGACGGTCGACTCGATAAGTCACTCTCCTACTGGGTGCTGCCGACTGATCGCCGTCTCCCGATCGCCTTTCTTGATCGAACGTTGCGCGATCTGTTAGCGCAGCCGTTTGACGACTTAATGTCCACGCCCGGCGTCGGTCACAAGAAAATCATGGGTTTCTTCGACCTCTTGAAGCGAGCGTCGAAAGCTGCTGCCCCCGATGCACCGTTTGGTCTGAGCAATCAAGAAACGAAACGCACGAAGCAGCCGACGCCGACGGGTGGCTTCGACGCATCGATCGTTTCAGAGTCGCTTTGGTCGCAGTGGTGCGAAACCGTCAATCGATATGGGTTGGGTCCTGAGAAACTCGGCCGCCTCGCACCCACACTGCAAACCTTGCCCACCGTGATTTGGCATTCTCGGTTGGAGGAATACGCCGACCGCTCGCTGGCTGATATCCGCTCCTTGAAGACCCATGGCGAAAAACGTCTGCACGCTATCCTCGAAGTTTTCTGCACGGTCCATGAGGCGCTCGCTACTGCCACACTGCAGGAAAATATTGATGTCGTGATCGTGCCGCGCTTCGTGCCGCCGATCTCCCGTTGGCTTATGGACGTCGTCGCGCAACCCGATCTGCCGCCCGTCGATGAACTTCACAAGCACATTGTTAAGCCATTGATTCAACAGGTCAGAATCGATCTCGGCGAGCAAGTGGCGGGACTCGCCTCGGCGCGCCTATGCCTGGACGAAAACTCGCCCAGCGTAAAGCAGCAGGCGGAAACGATCGGCGTGACTCGCGCCCGCGTCTACCAGTTGCTGGAAGATTGCGCGAAAGCAATGGAAGTTCGCTGGCCGGAAGGCCGCTGGCTGTTCGCGCCGCTCGCGACTCGCTTCGGATCCTCGGATCCCGAAACGATTGGCCTGGTGCACGGCATCATCGACCTGTTCTATCCGGTGGAACGGCCGGGAACATCGGTCCTCGGCGAGGGCCACGAAGAAATGGCGCTGTCCTAGGAAATCTAGCGAGACCCCCTCTCCCTCTGGGTGAGGGCGCCTTGGAATCGGTTTTATTCAAATTCCTTGGTCGATTTCCAGCCGCGTTTACGGGCGCGGTGGTTTTGCTTTGATTACGTCCGACAATCCCACGTCGATATATTGCCCGCCCGTCGTTTGGTGGCAGTGCACTGCGATCGTATTTTCGCCGACGTGCAGCGCATTTCGCGACTCGTCGTCCAACCAACTTGGAACGTAATGCCGCGTGAATCCGGCCAGCGAGCGCACGAGCCTGCCGTTGAGGTACACTTCCGCGTCGTCGTCATGATGGGCCGTGAGCATGAGCTGCCCATTCTCCGGCAAGGAATCGATCTTAAACGTTCGCCGCAACCATATATCGGACGTATCCCAACCACTGCGTACCACCGCACGAGGCGTTTCCTCCGTACCAAACCCACCTGGGCCTGATCTCCACTTACTGTCGTCGAAGCCAGCCTCCGCCCAATGTGATTTGGGTTTGGTCATGATATATCGCCACGTTTGCGGCTTGGTTTCGCTCGTTGCCGCGAGCACCGTCATTTTCGGTGGCGTCTCAAATAACTTCTTCGCGGCTTCCACCATCCGCGCTTCGTTCATCTTCACGCGCTCGCGGTCGTAGGTCATCAGGCCGTTGACTTCCACTTCGACGTCGGTCGTCTGCGTATACACGGCGGCAGACAAACCTTGCCCAATCAGCGGACGCATCATCGTGAGCAAATCAACGTAAGCGTCCGTCAACTTGTCGGCGCTATCGAACGACACGTAGCCCCAATTCTTCTCCGCCTGCCAAGTGTGCCCACTCACCGGCATTCCGAGGCCGCCGAATTCACCAAGGACGCACACGCGCTTCGATTCCGGTTCGCGCATCCCTGGGCCTGGATAGTTATGCATATCGGCGACGTCGCCGCTGCCTTTGTCAGTCCAGCCGCTCGCTTCGTTGACGACCCGCGTCGGGTCGTAGTGCGCAATCCAATCCACGACTTCCGCCGTATCGTGTTGCCCCCAGCCCTCGTTGAACGGCACCCACATAACGATCGATGGCACGTTTCGCAGCCCATCGATCAATGACTTCAGCTCTTTTCGATAGTTGGCTTTTCCCTCGGCAGATTTGTCGACGTCGCCGGAAGGCATATCTTGCCACACCAATACACCCAGCTGATCGCACCAGTAGTACCACCTTGCAGGCTCCACCTTCACATGCTTGCGGATCATGTTCATGCCGAATCGCTTCGTCATTTCAATGTCGTATTTGAGCGCAGCATCCGTCGGCGCCGTGTACAGCCCATCTGGCCACCATCCTTGGTCAAGCGGCCCATACTCGAAGAGCACCTTGTTATTGAGACACAACCGGTTAAGCCCGTCGGCATCCTTCTTAACTTCGATCTTGCGCATACCGAAGTAGCTACTAACCCGGTCGGTCGTTGCATTATCAGGATCGAGCAATTCAACCTCCACCGCATAACACTTTGGATCGTCAGGTGACCACAAATGTGGATTGGGTATCGGAACTTCAACCGGAGCGTCGCGCTTGCCAATTTTTGTCGTCGACATCAGCTTGCCTTGCAGCTCCGGTTCGTAGACCGTGACGCGAAATCGCTCGTCGGCACCTTCGGCCGTTATCGTGACCAACTCGCGATCGATATCGGGAGCAATCTTCAACGAAGAGATATATGCTTTCGGCACTGGCTCCAGCCAAACTGTCTGCCAGATGCCCGTCACGGCTGTGTAGAAAATCCCCTTTGGGCTGAGCACCTGTTTTCCTCGTGGCTGGGTTCCGGTATTCGTCGGATCGGTCACCGCCACGATCAATTCGTTTTCGCCGGCGGTGGGTTTCAGCGCATCGGTAACATCGAACGTGAACGGATCATAGCCGCCCGTATGATGCCCGACCTCTTTGCCGTTCACCCAAGCCGTGCACTCCCAATCCACCGCCCCAAAATGCAACAGTAAGCGCTTTTGACCAGCCAAAGCAGACGAAGGGAAAGCCCGCCGATACCACAGCCGTTCTTCTGGCGTTGCTGGCTTTTTCACGCCACTAAGGGCCGATTCAACACAAAACGGCACCAGTATTTCGCCGTCCCATTTAGTGGGCGTTTCTACCTCGCTTTTCGGCCGAATCGCATATTGCCACAATCCGTTGAGATTGGTCCATCTGTTGCGCACCATTTGCGGCCGCGGATACTCCGGCAACGCTTTTTCCGGCGAAACCTCATCCGTCCACCGAGTCTTCAAAGGTCCGTCGGCCGGCTTCCACGCCAATACTCTTCCGCCGCCGACTGCCAATAGAACCACAAGGCAAGCACAAAGACTTCGATACGCGCCAGTCCCCATTTTCCCGTCCTCATCTCCGAATTTTTTCGCAGAAAACGAGCAAGGCTGGCTATTGTAGGCTGCGTACGGTCCACGTTCCACTTCCACCTCTTGACAATTCAATAGACTATAAGTATACGTCTGTACATACTACATTCGTTCCGCATGCTGCCTAATTGCCCTAACCGAGTGAATCACCTTGGCCGCGACGTCCTTCGTCCATCGAGCAGCAGCAACCGTCGCAATCAACTTGCGCCGAATCATGGCCCGCGACGGCCTCACGTTCGAGGAAATCTCGGCGGCGACCGAACTCGATGAGCGAACTTTGCGCGGCCTCCTTCGCGGCAAGACCAACGCCCACGCCCGCACGCTGCACAAGCTCGCCGAAGGTCTTGGCGTGGAAATGGATGAACTGTTTCTTCCGCCGGGGCGGTATGCGCCGCATCAATTCGATCGGGCCACCAACACGCTCGTCGAGGAAGTCATCGCCTCCCGCGCCGATTTGTTCGGCAACTGGTCGCAACGCGATTTCGATGAGCTTTTCAGCCGTTTCGGAACCGGCGGCCAGCTCACGCCAGATGGCGTCATTGCCACCGCCGAGTCGATGAATGTAAAGCGCGATATTTGGCGGCAGGTAAACATCATCCTCGAAAGCGGCGAAGCGGAACTGCTCTCACAGTTCGTCAACGTCCTATACGGTCGCGTCACTTCAACTTCGCCAGCAGGAAGTCCGCCCGCTAGTGCACAATGATGTGCACGTCAACTTACGCAGGCCGACAAACCGCGACTGCGACGCTATTCCACGACTGACGTTCAATAAACTTCACTTGGTAGTGTTGGCCTGCCGCGTCGACCAGCGTATCCGCAGCGGCTAATGTAGCCGCCGCCAGCATCGCAGCGTCCAAATGAAACACAACATCCGTCGCATGCAACTCGACGAAGCTTTCTACATTCCGCTGCGCGGACTTCGTCAGCGACCGCCGCAAAGCCGGCACATTCTCAATTGCCATACCGCCGGCTGGCGTGTATTCCACCAGCTCCTGGCCATCGAAAACGGTAAAATCTGTTGCAGGTGTTGGCATTTTTGTCTCTCACGTAATTCCTTGCGACCGAACTTCAAACGGTTCCGCATCCCCGAGCTTTTGGTCGCACCAATCCACCGTACGTTGCAGTGCGTCGACATACTCCTGCCAATGGACTCGCTGCCCATCAATCCAGTAAGTAGGCTTGGGCGACGCGCGCAACTCCGCCAACTGCGACAGCGTTTGCGTGCGAATCGATTGAATCTGCTCAATATCAGTCATCCGATACTAACCTCACTCGAAAACTAACGACCGATCTTTCACCGGTCGTCTGGGTTATGACGTACCGCAATTCATACAACGTTGAAGCGTGCTTTGATCGACACTCTGCTTCATCCACTACAAACCGATGGCGTAAGTTGTAACCACACGCGTCGATATCCCAGCCGCCGCCAATTCTCAGCTCGTTGGTAACAACATTATCA
>Ga0206917_1004_pt1 | contig 88579 bp, 73 predicted proteins | sample Alteio_BWOrgHeat_68_FD_152931 | JGI IMG/M metagenome (GOLD analysis project Ga0206917, IMG submission 152931) | Enriched cells from forest soil in Barre Woods Harvard Forest LTER site, Petersham, Massachusetts, United States -... | ecosystem: Environmental > Terrestrial > Soil > Temperate forest >...
CACGCGAATTGGGTCGCATGCGCACACTACGAACCCGGTTCCAAATACCTTCGTTTGACGGTATTGGTCGCCGTAAGGCCCATCGCCGAGAAATCTTCGGACGGCAACGTTTCAAAACTCATGCCGGAAATCAAAGTGCCATCAAACGTAGTTTCTGACACACGTGCTGAGGGGCTGAGTTGCATTCCGAGGCGTGCCTGGAGGCCGCTAACACTCAGCGCCTAAGCGCCTAAGGTGGGCGTGACATTTGCCGCGAGTGAAGCGCGAAATGTCCATGACCCTTGAGGCGAATCTGCCGCCCCAGGAGCGCTCACACAATCCATTTCTCATATGCCAAGAACCCAAGCCACGATGCGGTATCGGCTTCGACGAGCAGATCGCCCTTACCCACGTGTCCGGTGCGCACCGACAGCGATTTGTTTTGAATGACAATCGTGGCTTGCCGTCTTTCGGCCCCCCCGGGAACGTGAAGTGGTAAGTGGCGTTGAGCACATGGGATTTGTTCGGCTGAAATACTCGTGGTAAGCCCTGTAGAAATCCCTCAATCGTCCGCGGCCTCAATCGCCACGACGGTCGTTGCGGTTGTCCTATCACGACGTCGTTAACTCGCTTGGGATACGGCTGTAGGCAGACTACAAATGCGGCGGCGGCCCGATTGACTGACGTATCTCAAGCTGGACCGGGACTCGGTGAAGCAATTGTTTTGGTCTGCGATTTGTGCGGATTTGCTCAATGAGTAGCTCAGACGCCGTGCGACCGATTGTGAGAATATCCTGTCGAACCACGCTCAATGGTGGGGCGACGTACTCGGCAAAAGGGGCGTCGTCGAACATCACAAGCGAGAGGTCGGTTGGCGTTCGTAAGTTTCGATCGTTTAGTGCGCGTAGAGCTCCCAGTGCATTTTGATTGCTTAACGCCAGCAACGCGGTCAGTTCCGGATGTGTTTTCAGAAGTTCACACGCCGCGTGAAAACCAGACTCTTCACTGAAATCGCTCCCACGAATGAGGGACTTGTTGAACTTGATGTCGTTGGCTGTTAGAGCGCGCTTATAGCCGAGAATTCGCTCATTATTGGAAGAAGTGCCAGGGCGCCCCTGAAGACATCCTATTTGCCGATGTCCCTTTGCAATCAGGGCACTTGTGGCGGCATGGGAGCCGATCGCATTTTCGGCGGCGACTGTCGGAAGAGCGATGTCTGGAAACCAACGATCGACAACTACTACGGGCGTGCCGCTGCGTTCTAGTTCTCGCCAGTAGGGCGTTACCTGGCCAACGGGGCAGACGATCAATCCCTCCACTCGCCTCGACTTGAGTTGCGAAAGCGTTTCCTCTTCCAGGTCTTCAGAACCGTGACTGTCGGTCAATATCGTGGACAGGCCGTAACGCTTCGTATGAATTACCACCTCACGCGCAACGGCGGCGAAAAATGGATTGGACGCGTCGGGTACCAAGAGCCCGATCGCTCCACTTCGTTGTGCTCGGAGCGATTGCGCAACGTGGCTAGCTTGGAATCCCAGTTTTTTCGCCGCTTGAAGAATCGCTTGCTCGGTTTTTTCGCTTATTCGGCACTCGCGCGCCTTTCCAGCTAATGCCCGCGAAGCGGTCGACACGGATACTTCCGCCAGAGTCGCGACTTGCTCGAGCGTTGTATGTGAGGTTGCCATCTCTCGTGTTGTTCTGCTTCAGCGGTAATCGATGGACAAACTGAACTGCGTCCGGGGGAGCGGTGCTACCAACTGGGTTTCCATCGGGCGGCCAGAAACTCAAACTGACGTTTTTCAGCCGCTGAGTCTCGCAGCGCTATGCACTAATGCCGTCCGTTGCTACAAAGTCGCATGGCGGCGAAAATCCACTCGGAGATTTTTCTGGAATTGCGATAAGGTCCGAAATAATTCGACAGTCGCCAGGAAAAGATTTGAGGAATTGTGACGAACGATTGCCGGCCGCTGGGCGTGGCATCTCAACGACGCGAAATGAGGCAGAGACGCTGAGAGGCAGCCACCAGCGAATTGCGGTCGGTTCGGAACCTTAGGGAGTCAAAAGACTTGCGGCGTTTTGCGAGAGAGGTTCAAAAAATCTTGGGCGCTACCTTGCGGGATTATCGCTGCTCGAACGACTACATTAGCAGTATTGAGCGAGTAGCAATTCGTTATCACGCAACACTTTCAATCATCTTGCAACACGCGACATACTTTTCCTCGTGGAGTTAACGATTGACGGACGCTGAACTGCTGCAAGCCGCTCGCAGTGGGGATGCCGAGGCTTGGCGGAGTTTATATCAACGCTATTTGCCCGCCGTATGGCGCCAAGCGTACGCGCGCATATCGGACATCCACGCGGCGGAGGACGTCTCGTCGGAAGTTATGCTCGCATTACTGCGCAACATCCGCGAATTTAAGATTGATTCGCCAAATATCGGCGGTTGGTTGCGGTCGGTTGTCGAATTCAAGGCGGCCGATCACTTTCGCAAATTGGTTCGAAATCGCGACCACTTGCAAGAATTTGCGAGGCAGCCGAACGATCGCGAAGTTGCGATGCCTAGCGCCCCATTGGAAACGGGCGAAACGCGCAGCCTTGTGCTCCAGGCGTTAGATCAGTTGCCGCCGCGGCAGCGTGAAGTTTTGGAATGCAAATACTTGGAGGCACTGAGCGTTCGCGACATTGCCTCGCGCGTGGGTGAAACCGAGAAAGCGGTGGAATCGCTCTTGTATCGTGCACGTTTGGAATTTCGTCGGCTTTACGAACCGTTGACGGCTTCCGGGCCTTCAGGTGTTTCGCCGCCTGTAGCAAAAGTCGACGATGAATCTGCTTCTTAATTGATTCGCCATCATGGCAGAACAACCTGTCCAACCCGACGCTGTAGACGATGATCAGCTTACGCGGCTGCTCGCGTCTGCCTACGGCGCGCCGGCCATACGCCATGAGTACAGGCAGGACTTGGCAGGGCGGTTGGACCATGAGTTCGCGGCAAGTTTTCCGATCGTCGACCGTAAAGGTACGCCGAAATCGGTTCTGAGCGGCGCGAGCGAAGGCGTAGCGGATAGTGCCGCGGTAGAGGCGCCGCAGGTATTAAAGCTCAAACCGCGGCGTAGGAGGTTGGCAATCGCGGTGGCCGCTTCGATTTTGCTTGCAGTGGCGGCGGTGACAGATCCGCCAGCGTTCGCGGCGGCGCTGCACGTGCTGGTGACGACGTTCAAAGAAGTTGTCAACGCAGTTCGCGGCAATGATTCTGCTACAGGGGACGTGAATTCAGGCTCGGCGAGTGCTGGCCGAAACTTCGACAACATTGGAAAGAGTGAGCCCGTCGATCCGGCCGCGGCGCCCGAGCCAAGTTCGACGGAAACTGTGGTGGCATCTGCTCCGAAAGCTGAGACGGCGAATAAGGAAGACAAGTCGCCCGCGAGAATTAAGGCGGCGCACGAAATACTCAACCAACCTGAATGGAATGCGTTCGACAAGCCACTGGCGGAGGCGGAGTTGTCGCAGCGACTTGACGATGAACTTAGCAAGATCTGGGCAGCGAATGGCATTCAGCCGGTCGAAAAAGCGACAGATGCCGAGTTTATGCGACGCCTCTACCTCGACCTGACCGGGCGAATTCCTAGTGTTAGTGAAGCTGAGGATTTTTTAGAGGACCCCGCGCCAAACCGACGCGAGCGACTGGTCGATCGGTTGCTCGTGCACCGGGATCACGCCACTCATCTCGCCGGCGTGTGGCGTACCATCCTGTTGCCCGATGGTGTTGACCTGAGCCGACTCGGCGGCACCGCGAAATTTGATCAGTGGCTGGCGGATCGGTTCGCCGCCAACGTACGTTACGATCAGATTGTGCGCGAATTGATCCTCGCTCAAGGAAGAGTTTCGGAGTCCGGGCCGTTGCTGTTCTATGCCGCGCTGAAGCTCAATCCGGAAGAATTGGCGGCGCGAACTTCCCGTGCTTTCCTGGGTGTCCGCATGGATTGCGCACAATGCCACGACCATCCGTTCGACCAACAGCTATCGCAGCACGACTTCTGGGGATTTGCGGCGTTCTTCGCGCGCATATCGCGGCCGCAGGGCAAGATGGAAGCAACGTCGCCCGTACTCCAGGTGCGCGACAACGACCGCGGCGAAGTGAAGATCCCGCAATCGGATGAGGTAGTACCGCCGCGATTGCCACAAGCGGCCGCCGACGCGCAAGATTCGATCGAAGGGCCCGGGCGGCGCCAGCAACTTGCTGAGTGGCTCACTTCCCCGCACAACGGTCAGTTTGCGAAGGCGATTGTGAATCGCGTATGGGCGAATTTGTTCGGCCGCGGGTTGGTCGAACCGGTCGATGATATGCGATCCGCTAACCAGCCCATCGCGCCCGCGGTTCTCGATATTCTGAGCCGCGATTTCGTAGCTAGCGGCTTCGACCTGCGTCGTTTACACCGAGCCATTGTTCTAACGAAAACGTATCAGCTTTCGAGCCGCTCGAAGGACAATGATCCGGCGCGAGGCATCCAATTCGCCCAAATGAATGTCAAAAGCTTTACCGCGGAGCAGCTTTACGACTGCATCGCCGTCGCGACCAGGCAATCCCAAGTTGCTGCGGGGCCAGCGGATGTACCGGGGCTTGAGCGGTTTGGCGATATGAGTCGCCAAGAGTTCATCTCCCAGTTTCGTGCTCCGGATGGGCAGCCGACCGATTATCACGCGGGAATTCCACAAGCGCTAACCTTGATGCATGGAAGTTTGATTCACGATGCCACCGACTTGGCCTCCAGCGGGCTGCTAAAATCACTTGAAGCGCCATTCTTTACCGATTCGCAGCGTGTCGACACGTTGTTTCTTTCCACTTTGTCCCGGTACCCTGAGGCAAAGGAACGGGAAGTCATGCTAAAAGCTGTGTCGGCCGCAACAACAGATTTGGAACGGCAACAGGCTTTGGGCGATGTGCTGTGGGCGCTTTTAAATAGCGCAGAGTTTACATTCAATCACTAACCGCGATGCGTTTGCTCAGTACGAATTGATTCTTTCTCTAAAAGGCACAGCATGGTCAATTTGAATTTGATCGACAGGCGACGATGGCTGAAATCGCTTGGCGGCTGTGCCTGCGGCGTGAGCGTCAGCGGCTGGCTTCCGGCATTAGCAGAGCAGATAGCGAGCGATCCGCGACGACGGCGGCATTGTATCTTGTTGTGGATGGCCGGCGGGCCGAGCCAAATGGATACCTTTGACATGAAGCCGGGCCACGAGAACGGCGGCGAATTCAAAGAGACTTCGACCAACGTTCCCGGCGTTCGATTCAGCGAGCATTTACCACAACTGGCCGAGCACGCCGATAAGCTCGCAATTATTCGCAGCCTTAGCACGAAAGAAGGAGACCATGAGCGCGGTGCCTATCTAATGCGGACGGGCCAGCGGCCGATGAGCGCGATCGATTATCCTTCAGTGGCGGCCGCACTTGGTAAAGAACTTGCGCTCGCTGACGACAGCCTGCCCCCGTACATCAGCGTCGCGCCGTATCGCGGGCCGGGTCGGGGTGGATTTGGTCCTGGCTTTCTCGGGCCGAAATTTGCGCCGCTGGTGGTGGACAGCTTTGGCATGTCAGCGCTTACAAGAGATATATCTTCCGGCAGCGCTTACGCCGAGCTAAAAGTCGATGCGATCAAACCGCCACAGGGTATTTCCGCAGATCAATCGGAGCGGCGGCTCGACTTATGGAAGTCCTTGGAAGATGAGTTTGTAGGCTCTCACCCGGCCGCCGCGCCGCAGTCGCACCGTACCGTGTATGACAACGCCCTGCGAATGATTCATAGCGAATCGGCTACGGCGTTCGACTTGTCCCAGGAGCCTGCCAAGGTTCGTGACGCCTACGGCAAAGGTGTCTTTGGTCAAGGGTGCTTGCTCGCGCGCCGTCTAGTCGAGCGCGGCGTGCCGTTTGTCGAGGTCTCGCTTAGTTCTTCTATCGCAGGCGGAGCTGGTTGGGATACCCACAGCAATAACTTCGACGTAGTGAAGGCACTATCGGCCGAATTGGATTCCGGCTGGGCAACGCTCATGGCAGATTTATCGGAACGTGGCCTTCTTGAGCAGACGACGATCGTTTGGATGGGTGAGTTCGGGCGCACACCGCGCATTAACGCGCAAGCAGGTCGCGACCATTTTCCGCGAGCTTGGTCTTGCGTACTGGCGGGCGGTGGCATCGCCGGAGGCCAGGCTTATGGACGAACGAGTGCGGACGGAACGACGGTGGAAGAAAATCAAGTCAACGTGACAGACGTTTTGGCAACGCTTTGCGCGGCGCTCGGAGTCGCGCCGAGTACGGAGAATGATTCCAATACGGGGCGACCCATCAAGATCGTCGATGGTTCGCCCATCAAGCAATTGTTGGCGTAACGGTAGATTGATACGAGAGAATTGGCGGCGGCAACCACGATGTTGGTGCGAACAAGAATCATTGGCCTTGCGATTGCACTTTGCAGTCGACAGCTTGTGGACGCCGCGCCGCCGGCCCGGCCGGACCCAGCCAGTTCGTCGCCGATTGCGACTTGCAAAGTACAGATGATTGCGGTGCCGCGACCTCGGAATGTCGAACCCGGCATTCCGGTTATGATGGAGGACGATCCCTCGACCGCTAATCCGCTGACAAATTATGAGCGTACTCCACTAGGCGATTGGCGGATTCCCGCCCCGGCGGATCGCAAAAATCCTTGGGTTCGATTGCTTTTGTTAGCGCCCAAACGCCCAGTTGTGATCGATGTCGCGGTGCGCATTGATGACAAGTCGTTTCGTGAAGCACGCAACGATTGGATCGACCGTGTGATCGCCGACTCAAAATCGGCGTCAAACGATTCCGAGCCCCCTAAGCATGGTCTAGAGATCACCGACACGGCAATCTCTAAAACGCCTTCCGCATCAACTGAAACGGCAGCGAAGGACATCAAAAAGACCAAAGGCGACGAAAAGCCGAAACCTGAAAAGTCGCCGGGCGTCGCCGCGGTTGCTCGCAGCGCGCCGACAATGCGCGAACGATTGCATGACTATCTTGCCACGACGGGCGGCGGGGCGAGTCGCGACGAAGTAAGTTGGTTAGTTGCCGAGAGTGACTCTGGACCGCCAATTGTCATGCTCGATCCAAGCTTGTCGTGGCAACGCGCGGGAGAGGAGCCGTTATGGGCGCTTTTGGATCAAAACGGAGATGGCGTGTTATCGGCGAGCGAAATCGAAGAGCGCGAGTTGATGTTTCGCCGTGCCGACACGGATTCCAACGACGTTGTGGAGATTAGCGAGATCCGCCGCATTGCCAAGCGTCCCGTCAATTTATTGCCGACGACTGGTCATTCACTCGTGGTGCTGTTGGATGCAAACACCGACTGGGATTCGCTTGCGAGAAGTGTCGCTCACATATATCAGAGCAGCAACGTCAAGTCGGATTCTACGGCACAGAAGTTGACACTTTGTGAGCGTATGGCGCGCGGCGATACTTCACTCGATGGGGAGCAGCTGCGTGGGCTATGTAACGCGGCAGCCGACTTAACGTTGCGCGCGGCGTTTTGCACCACCGATTCGAGCGACAAATCAGGCGTCGCGGTGCTTGCTGGTAGACCCGAATTGGTGAAAAGTGGCGGCTTGATCGCTGCCAAGCCCGATGTCCTGTCCTTCGATCTGGATGGTGACGTGCTAGAAGTTTCGGCGGGACAGGTATCGGGGGGCGGAAGTGCTCAACCGAGCGACGGGCAGCTGGGGATTGGCGCAGTGATCGACGGCTATCCGCTGTTGCGTATGCTTGACTCGGATCAGGATCAACGCTTGACGCTTCGCGAACGCGAAGCGCTCGGCGGATTGCTCCAATCGCTCGATCGCAATGGCGATGGCCAGGTGACGGCCGTCGAAGTGCCAATTCCGATACGCCTGGGGTTTACCTTGGGACCGCACGTGCACGAGCTCTTGCGGTCGCCGGTCGGCGCGGCGCGCACTCTCTCGCCGCACGAGTCGCACGGTGCGCCCAATTGGTTCATCAGCATGGACAAGAACCACGATGGCGATATTTCCCGCGCGGAGTTCTTGGGCACGAACGAACAATTCAAACAACTGGACTTAGATGGCGACGGATTGATTAGCGTCGATGAGGCACAGAAAGCGCTACCGACAAAATCAACTCGTTGAAGTATTGAGTTTCCTGCAATTAGGGGCAAGCATGTCCACGGCAAAAGAGAAGATGTTGACCAATCATTCCAGCAGCGAAGAAGTAGCCCTCATCGTTGCCGACGTGCACGAAACCTATCGAAAGATTTGCGATGAGTTGTCGGGCACAATCGTGGGCATGAACGATGTCGTCGAACAATTGATGATTAGCATTGTGTGCCGCGGTCATTGCATCTTGCAGGGCATGCCCGGCTTGGCGAAGACGCTGCTAATTTCGCAGTTGGCGGCGTTAATGGATCTGTCGTTCCATCGGATTCAGTTCACGCCCGATTTGATGCCGGCAGACATTACGGGTGGCGAAGTTCTCGAAGAAGATCGCACGACTGGCAAGCGAGTGTTTCGCTTTTTGAAGGGGCCGCTGTTTGCCAATCTTATTTTGGCAGATGAAATTAACCGCACCCCGCCGAAAACACAAAGCGCGCTGCTCGAAGCAATGGAAGAGCGCCAACTATCGGTCGCTGGCCAGACCTATCCGTTGCCAGAACCTTTCTTCGTTCTTGCGACGCAGAACCCGATCGAAGTGGAAGGCACCTATCCGCTTCCCGAAGCGCAGCTCGATCGCTTCCTAATGAAGATAAAGGTCACTTACCCATCGCGGGCCGACGAATGGGAAATCTGCCGCCGTCAAACGACGGACTATAACTATGCGCTCGAGCATGTTATCGACGTCGAGACGTTGCTGCGGATGCAATCGATCGTCCCCAAAGTGATCGTCGCCGACCAGGTTTATGAGGCGGCCATCGACTTGGCGCGGATGACACGGCCGGAAGAAGGAAAGCTGCCCAACGAAATGCGCGACAAAGTGCAATACGGCGCAGGTCCGCGAGCGAGTATTGCTCTGCTGATGGCGGCAAAGGCGCGGGCACTGTTGCACATGCGGTGCCATGCGACGACTGAAGACGTTTTCGCCGTCGCACCCCCGGTATTGCGTCACCGCATCATTCCGACATTCAACGCGGAAGCGACAGGACTCGACACCGATGCGATCGTAAAAACGCTCGTCGAACGACATCGCGCGAGTATGAAATAGTTGAAAATGCCTGAGTTTTGGAATTCGTACTTTGGATAGCAAGCGCGTCAACAAATTCGTCGCATCGCTGCAGCGCCGCCAAACGCGCGACGCCGGCAGGAAGCCATGGACTGCTCCAATTCCCGACGATTCCAATTTGCGTGCGGTTTCACCAAAAGCTCGCAGCGACGCTTCAGCAATCTTCGACCCGCTTTTACTTGCGAAGCTTGGTCGATTAGACCTGATCGCTCAAACCGTAGTCGACGGATTTCTTTCGGGAAAACACCGTTCAACACACAAGGGCGGCTGCACCGACTTCGCTGAGTTCCGGCCATACTCACGGGGCGACAGCATCCGACTGATCGACTGGCGTCACTTTGCCCGCTCAGACCGGTACTACGTGAAATGCTTCGATGATGAAACTAATCTTCAGGCGCTTTTGGTCGTCGACGCCAGCGGTTCGATGGGCTTTGGCCTTTCTACGGTGAGCAAATGGCAATACGCACAAATGGCGACCGCCTGCCTGGCTCACCTGTTGCTTCGGCAACGCGACTCGGTCGGCGCCGCGTTAGTGGGAAGCTCGGTATTGAACTTCGTCAAGCCGCAGCCGCGGGCAAGCCACCTGGCGCGGGTGCTAACTCTTTTGCAAACGACTCATCCGCAAGGACCGAGCTCTCTGCCGGATATTCTCAACGAGCTGACAACTCGCCTCAAGCGCCGCGGAATGGTGATTCTGATCTCCGACTGCTTCAGCGATGTGCAGTCGCTAAAACAAAGCCTCGAGCGATTTCGGCATCATGGCCACGACGTCGTTGTGCTGCAAGTTCTCGCTCCGGAGGAACTGACTTTTCCATTTCGCCGCGAGGCGTTGTTTCAAGACCTCGAATTGAACAAACGACTGCAAATCAATCCGAATTCTTTGCGCAAAGCGTATCTTGAAGAGTTTCAGAAGTTCATGAGCGAATTGAGCAATGGTTTAACGAGCATCGGCGTGGATCTGATGACGATCACGACTAGCGACAATCTTGGGGATGTGTTGGCATACCACCTGCATCGGCGCGCGGCGCAGAATAAGTCTCCGTTGGGAAAAACTCGCGTATGATTATCTCGGTCACGTAGCCGAGCGATTCTCACTAACCATACACCTTGCAAAGGCATCCAAGCTGTCGAGTTGTGGATTCTGAAAGAACCATTAGGTGAGTTTTCTCAACGTTATTTTTCTGGTTGCATTGCCTCTAGTCGCTGTGCCAGTGGCTCTGCATCTGTACCGGGGTCGTCAGAAAGACGTCGTGCTGTGGGGGGCGATGCAATTCCTCTCGGCGGCCATGATTAAAGGACGCCGCTTCGAGCGGCTGGAAGAGTGGCTGCTGTTGGCTTTGCGTTTCTTGGCCGTGGTGGCGCTGGTGCTGGCCCTTGCACAGCCGATGATTCGCAGCCGCTGGCTGGGAGATCCGACCGATCGCGAGGTTATTGTGATCCTGGACAATTCGCTGTCGATGTCGCGCGAAATCGACGGCTCCAGCGTGGCTTCGCAGATGAAGGAAAAGGCCCGCGCGCTCGTGGATTCACTTTCCGGAAAAGAAGGCGTGCAAATTCTCTTGGCGGTGGGAAATAATTGGGCAACCACCGCGGCAATCGGGGCCGATGGGGGCGGTAGGCGCCAGCTGCGCGAAATTGTCGAAGCAGCCGATCCTACCGAAGGTTCAGCGAATCTACTCGAGTGCTTGCAAGAAGCCGTCAACCTTCACGCCGCTCCGCAACTGAGTGGCCGGCACATCGTGGTCTTCACCGATGCACAAGAAACAAGTTGGCAAGCTGAAGCTAGCGCCGCATGGCAGCAGCTGGCCGGTAATCGTGCTGCCGCTGCGTTTCCCATTGAAATCGATGTCGTTGAATGCGGACCCGCGACCGCAAAGCTCGACAACTTGGCGGTCACCGGAGTCGAAACGCAAACGCTCCTCATTCGGCCCGGAGATCGAGTTGATTTCGCAGCAGACATCCAAAACACCGGCGATGTTGCGACTCCCGCGACGAACGTGAAATGGATCTTGGCTGGCAAAGTTGTATTGGAGTCGCCCGTAGGCCCACTCGAAGCGCACGGCAAGACACAAGTCAAAGCGACGATTCAAGTATCTGATCCGGGTGTTCATACGCTGACTTGCAGACTCGACCGTCGTGATCAAATTCCGTTAGATCAAGAAAATTCGCTGATTGTTGAGGTCGCGGATCAGTATCCGGTTCTATTCGTACAGAAAAGCGATAGCGCCAATGATGGGCTCCCGGCAGCGGATTTCTTTGCTGCGGCGCTCGGATTCAAGAACAAGCAAACGCAACCGTGGCATTCGATATTCAAACCTGAGGTTGCTCCGCCCTCGACGCTCGATAAAGCGCCGCTGGCGAACTATCGTGCGATCGTCATCAATAATGCCGGTGAACTAAGTGGCGCCACGATCGAACGGCTGAGCGCCTACGTTCATGCGGGAGGTGGTCTGTGGATAGCGCTGGGGGATGAAATTGTCCGAGAGGAATTCAATCGCGATTGGTACAGCGACGGTGATGGCTTAAGCCCGGTGGAGCTTGGCCCACTGGAAGTAATTGATAAAGCCGACGACGTTGCCGCCACGGTGCATCCACCATCGCGCGATCACCGGGCGACCGCTCAGCTCGCCAATACGACGCAGCTTGATATCGATGAGGCCCGCATTCATCAGTACTGGCAATTTGCGAGTCGCAGAATGGGAGGCGATCCGATCGCGACGTTGCTCGATTCGGGCAGCGGGCGGCCATTGGTCGCCGAGAAGTTTGTTGGCCAAGGAAGAGTGTTGGTGCAAGCGTTTCCGCTTGGTATCGAATGGAGCAACGTGCCCTTACTGAAGTCATACGTCGTGATGGTGCAGGACTGGTTGGGATACATCACGGCTCCGAAAATGGCGAACTACAATCTGTCTCCCGGCGCTCAAATATCTTTAAGTGTGCCCCAAGCATCTGCGGGCACCGCAGCGACGCTCGTCACGCCGCGCGGACGTGAGATTTCGCTCACTGCGATAGACAATGAATTGGCCCCAATGTTCCGGTATGCACAAACGCAAGAGCCCGGGAACTATCGCGTACGATTCACCGGCAGCAACGGGAAGGGCGACGACGTGCCATTTCACGTCGTTCGCGACTCCAGTGAATCTGGACTGCGATCACTCAGCGAAGCGGAGCGGAGCAAGCTTTTAGCCACAGCTGGGCTTCGCTTTGGGCTCGATGCCCCGGCAGCGGTTAGCACCGTGCGGACCGAACCACGACGAGAACCCTTTTGGGGAGTCCTCTTGGCTGCGCTCGTGGCGCTGCTCGTGGGAGAACTTTTATTGTCGTCGCGACTCGCGCGCGAGCGCAACGGCCCGGCGGTAACACCTGTTTAAACCCTACTTAATTCGACTATGCCGACCGGCGGTTCACAAACTCTTGAACGCCTCTCCTGGGAGGGCATGATCGGCGGCAACACTGCGATCTTACTGGGGGTTGCGCTGGCGGCGATTGCGGGTTGGCTCTTATGGCGCGAGCGGCATGTCATCGGCTTGGGGTGGGTTGTGGTTTTTTGGTTGTTACGGATGGCTGGATTTACTTGCGCGCTGTGGATGCTCGCCGGCCCCACTCAACTGCGAACCGAGCGATCAACGGCTAATCAATCGGTCGCTATTTTTGCCGACGGCAGCGAGAGCATGGACGTCGTCGATCAGCTGGACCCGGCAGAGTCGGCTCGCTGGGCGGCTGCGTGCGATTCAAAGTCGCAAGACTCGCCCTTGGTCCGCAGCGATCGGCTGGCCGTGGCATTGGGAGCCGCGATCGCAGATTGTCAACAATTCACTACATTTATCAAGGAACACCGCGAGGTTTCGAAGCTCGCGGCTTCGTTTGAAATTCTTGAGGCAGCGATTGATAGAGCCGCTAAGCATGCCCAGAAAGTGATGGCTTCGATGGGCGGCGCCGACCCGTCGCTTGTCGAGAGAATAAATCGAATCGTTGGCCTACTGGAGGGCCCGATCGCCCAATCTTCTAAAGCAATTCATGCTGCCCTGGAATCGGAAAATCACACGGCCAGCGCGGATTTCTTGACGCAACCCGATCAGCTGCTGGACAGTTTGAATAGCGCCCATCGTCGCAGCTTGGGCCTCGCAGACGATCTCGCCCAACAGAACGTTAATCGGAAGTCGAAAACGCCATCAGCTTCTGATGCTTTGTCGCGCCGGGAGAAATCGGCGCGCGCGCTCGATGCATTGGAGTCGGAGCTGAAAGGCGGCGCGGCTAGCAAAATGGGCATCGAACGGCTCCGTTTTGATCGAACTGCCGAACCTGTTTCGGTTGCATCGGGTTGGTCTAAGGCTTTGATTGCAACACCGGCGGAGCAAGTTGCAAACACGGGCACAAACTCCGGCACAACTCCTGCATCGACAGAAGACTCATCGAGCACGGCCGCCACGAACGTTTCCTCCGTGCTGCAGTATCTATCAACGCATCAAGCTGATCAAAACTTGCGGATGGCGCTGCTCATCTCGGACGGGCGGCATAACGACGCAAATGCGCCATCACCGTCGGACGTTGCCGCTCAGCTCGGCAGATTGCCCGTGTTTGTCGTCCCTATCGGCAGCTCGGTGCCGCAGCGCGATCTGGTCCTGCATCGAGTTGAAGCGCCGACAACGGTGACGCAAAAAGATTCGGCCGTCATTGATGTCATCGTGAGCGGTTTTGATTGCGAGGGGACGAAGTCGGCCGTCGTCCTGAAGCATAATGGCGAAGAACTCGATCGAAAGCCGATTGAGTTTACTGAGAATCAAGGCGATTGCCGCGTGCGCTTTAACGTTGCCGCGAAGGAACTCGGTTGGCAGGAATACGTCGTCGAGGTGGAGCCGGTCGCCGGTGAAATCAACACTGCAAATAACTTTCAGCCCGGATCGTTTGAAGTGGTCCGCGATCATCTCCGCGTGTTGTTGGCAGAGGGAGTGCCGCGATGGGAGTATCGGTACTTAAACCAACTGTTCCGACGCGATACGCACGTCGAATTCGATGAGCTCTTGTTTTTCCCCCGGCTGCATGGCAGCGGCAAGTTAGCGGAAAAGCCCGAGTTCCCTACCAATGCCGAAGCCTGGGCAAACTACGACGTTGTAATTCTCGGCGACATCGGCCCCGAACAACTTACCGCGAGCAATCAAAGCGGTCTGGACGAATTCGTCCGAAAACGCGGCGGAAGTCTTATTGTCATTGCGGGGCCAAACGAGATGCCGGCCGGATTCGCCGGACAACCGTTCATGGACCTGCTGCCAGTCGAACGCGCGACCGAAGTGTCGCCTCAACAAGGTTACACGCTCGATGTGACGTCGGAGGGCCGATTAAATAGTGCGTTGTTGATCGCCGACTCGGCCGACGAAAGCCGGCAGGCTTGGGAAAGCATCTATCGCCGCTTCCCGGTCTTTGAACTGTCGCAGTACTGCAAACCAAAGCCATCGGCAAGAACGCTTATCGAAGCGGTGCCGGACGGCGCCACACAGGGCAACGATTCGACCAATCATGAAGCGTTTCTGTGTTGGCAACGAGTAGGCGCGGGGCGAGTTGGGTATTTGGCCGCGCCGGATACTTATCGATTGCGATGGCGGCTCGGCGATCGCATGCATCACCGCTTTTGGGGACAATTCTTGCGGTGGATCAACGCTGCAAGTGGCGGATCTGGCACCGATACCGTTCGACTTGAAACAGATCGCATGCGCTACGCTCCTGGCGAAGACGTTCGGATCACGGCGTGGCTCAAGGACACGACGGGCCGTCCACTCGGCGACGAATTGGTCCAAGCTGAAATCAAAACGTTTTCGGGCGAGACGTCTACTGTCGACCTTACGCGCGACCCAGAAGTTGTCGGTCGATATTGTGGCGTTATCAATAAACTAACGACGGGCGCTTATCAAATTGGTGTGCGCGGCCCAAATATCGCTCAACTGCTTCCGCCGGGCGCAGACAATTCTCGCGCCATTGCCACCATCACGGTGCGCGGGTCCTATAGCGTAGAGATGTCGAACACGCAGTGCAATCGTGCGCTTTTGGAGCAAATCGCTCAGATCACCGGCGGCCAGGTCATTCCGCCGACCGCGCTAGAAGAAGTTTTTGAACTCGTTTCCTTTACGCCCCAGATCACGGAAACAACCGAGCGCGATCCCTTGTGGAATCGCTGGTCAAACTTGCTGGTCGTTCTCGGATGCTTGTTCACCGAGTGGACCGTTCGCAAAACGAAAGGGCTCGTGTAATGCGATTTATCGAGTCGCGGGTGAATCTATGAGCCGGGCGAATATCGAGGGCCCAGTTCCCGCACCAGTCCTTCGCAAGCTACACCAAGTGCGACAACGCAAGTTGCTCGTACAAGTGGTAAGTGCGCTCGTGGCGGCGGCGGCCGTGTTTTTAACGGCAATGAGCGTCGCAATGCTCGTCGATTGGCTGGCGGAACTGTACGATTCTCCGCTCCGTATCTTGCTCACAACGTCTGCTGTCGTGGCAGCCTTGGTCACGACGGCGGGTTGGCTTCTATTCGCATGGCGCAGGATGCTGCGTCTCGATCGCGTTGCGACCGACATCGACCAACAGATTCCGCAACTCGAAGAGCGTTGGACAACGATGACCCGATTGGGGGCCGACGCGGCAAATCCAAGTGTCGTTCATCCCGCAATGCTTCGTCGCTTGAGTAGCGAAGCCTTACGGTGGGAACCGCAGATAGATCCAACTCACGTTACATCGCTGACGGTCTTGCTTCGATCGCTGATCGGTTTGACGGCAATTACGGCGATACTGGGCATTGCCGTGCTGATCAACACGCGTCGCACGCTTGTGCTGTTACATAGATTCTGGTGGCCCACAACGTCGATTTCCGAAACTGAGTTAGCGAACCTACCAGGTAATATCGTCGTGGCCCGCGGGGAAACGCTCGAATTGACTGCTGTCGCCACCGGCGTGCCAGTCGAGCGAGCCAACCTATATGTACGAACCGCAGGTGGAGACTTGCAAACGTTCGATCTCGTTGCACACGGCCGCGACCGAGTGGATTTTTCTCATCGCGTCGCCGCTGTCGAAAAGCCGATGAGCTATCGATTCCGCGCCGGCGATGGCCAGAGCGATTGGTACACCGTGGACGTTGCGGACCGACCCGAGATCGAATCGCTAGCGCTAACGTTGACGCCGCCTGCCTACGCGCACCAAGAGCCGATCAAATTCGACAAGTTGCCCGCCCATGTTTCCGCGCTCCAAGGCAGCGATCTCGACCTCGCCATTCGGCCGAAGACCGCGGTTGAACGCGTCGATTTGCGAATTGGCAAAGACAAAGTGATTCGGTTGTCTCCCAGCGCCGATGGCTGCTACCGATGGAAAACAACGCTTCAGGACACGTTCACATTCACCTCGGTCCTCACCGAATCACACGGCCTGACAAATCATCGCCCGCCCGAATGCGCGGTGACGGTCGTTCCTGATCGACCGCCTTCGGTGCGAATTCTTTCGCCGGATAGCCAGGTCGCCGTGCGACCAGACGATACGGTCAACATCGCATTTACGGCGAATGACGACATAGGTATTGGCAGTGCGGAACTCATCGTTTACGACGAGAAAGCGCCTGGTGATTCCGCGCCCCTGGCGACGATTTCGATTCCGCTGGGCGAGCAACAGGGTGCTCGCTCGATTCAACAATCCATCGATCTTAACCTGGCGAACTTCAAGGTCGAAGAAGGTTCAGCGCTAAGCTACGAAATCCGTGTTCGCGAAGACCGGGGGCTGCAGCAGCCGTCGGCTAACGATTCATCAGTCAACAAAGACGATAGCAAACGCGCGCAAGATTCCGGAGACAAGAAATTAGCAGGTGCCGCTCCCAAGCCGTCAGCGCCCTCAACGAACTCAGCGCCAAAACCGAGTCAAGCTCCGTCGCAAACTTCGCCTTCTCAAGACCACGCCGCGGCAGTCGATTCGCAAGCAAAGAATGACGCGGCCCAACCTAAGTCTGCGATACCCCCCAAGTCGTCAGTATCCGCGGCGAATGAGAAAACTTCAAACGACGTGAAACCCGCGGCACTAGCTCGCAACCCCGGCCAACCATCTCCGTCTTCTACACCGCCCGGCGTTCAACCGAATTCGTCACCGGGTGCGGCTTCGAATTCACCACCGGCCCGCGATAAATCGCCCGACTCGATGGCCGTTGAATCCACACCGAGTACATCTTCTGCACTTCTGGCGACGCCGCCTTCCGCTCAGTCACCTGAAAAGTCGCTTCCCACACGCGACCCTTCGCAAGCGCAAGTCGCGTTGCAGCACAATCCCGCTTCGTCTCCACTTCCGTCGAATGTCGCAGAGTCCGCAAAGCAATCGCCAAAACCATCGACAGAGAGCAGCCCTGGCCAGCGCGAAGCCTCGAGCGCTCGGCAAGAAGTGTCGGCGAGCACCACTCCGCACAATCAAAAACCGAGCGAAGCCACGCCGCCTAAACTGAACGGAGACAATACTGTCGCGAAAGACACGAACGAGCCATCTGCTCATGCTTCCTCAACACCGTCAGCATCCTCCAATAACACAAAGCGAAGCGAGTCTGATGCGCAGCCGAATGCTACTCAGCAAGCTTCGTCGACACCCGCTAGTGAGCCTTCCAAGCAGGAGGGCGATTCCTCACCGAGCGGTTCTGGCCCACGAGATAGCATGCCGCGTCGGACTCTGGATGCGGCGCAAGCCGGCGAGAGCAAGCGTATGCAACTAAAAGTAGACAAATGGGCCGGAAGCTTCTCAGGCCAGCAGCGGGCGAAAGCCGAGATGGCAATCGCGCCCGAGCTCGAAGCGCTCGATAAGGCGCTGGCCAGTGGTCAGCAATCGGCCGGCGGCGTGCTCAATGAGCTTAAGAAGAACAGCAAATGGCGCGACGAACTCGGCCATGAAGTATCGACCGCCGAGCAAGCAACGGTCGAAGCTCAAGGAATCATCAACAAGCTGAAAAGTCAAAGTAAAGACACCCCTTACTCTTTCATCGGTCTGCAAGTGATCGACATCGGCATCGCTCACGTCGATCCGGCGAAGAATGATTTCTGGAAAACAATCCAATCCGAAGGCGACGAGCGTCCGGAGTCGCTTCGCGATGGCTGGCAACATTTAGGCCGCGCTCGCGAACTCGTCGCCGAGCTGCGCGGGCAGTTCGAGCGGGCGCGACGAGATTTCCGCCTCGCAGAGACCGTTGAAAAAGTGAAGAAGATGTACCAGGTGTATGTCGAGAATTCTCACGGGCTTTTGGATATCCAGGATAGCGATCCCAAGCGCTACAACCGCAAGTTGGCCGAATTCGAGCTCGATGACGACTACCTGAAGCGGCTTCAGGAAGTTCTCAAGATGCGGACCGATTTAGAGTCTGAGTTGGCACGAGTTTTGGCAGCTGACCCACGGCTTTTACGGCGTTACATGGATGGCCTGCGACACCGCGCTGAAAACCTACGCGAGGAATTGGCGAAACTTTCGGCTGACCAGGCGGATCTCAACCGTGAAGTTCAAGCATGGGTTGAAGTGGAAGAAGCCAATCGTCCGCAAATGTCGCAAATCATGCTCCAGCACCAGGTTCAAAAGGCGGCGAGGGTTTCGAGTGCCGCGGGCGAATTGCAGAGTCGTTACCAGGCGTGGCTGCCACTCGACCGGCAAACGAAGGACGCTGACTTGGCGGCTGCCACGAAAACAGTTCAAGAAGTGGCCAATGCGGCCAGTGAACTGAACGCCCTCGCGGATGCGTTCGTGGCAAAGTCGCCAGAGCTCGACAGCCCGTCCTCGCCGGTCCGAAGACAGACATCTCCCACCCCAGCATCAGCACCAACCGTCGATGAAATGATCGCGCGAGGCCAGCAACTCTACGAGCACTTAAATGCGTTGCAAGTTTCCTTACGACAGCTTGCGGGGCGCGACCAAGACGCCGAATCTTCTTCGTTTGCGGCGAATCGATTGTTAGACACGCAGCGGCTTGTCGCTTCCACATCCGCTTGGATCCGTCAGATGCAGGCCTACAAAGCCGGCAACTACACCGGCGCCGCGGAAGTCGACCAGTATCGGCTCGCAATGAAAACCGACGACCTCACGGGCAAACTCGGAAAAATCGAGGCGACTTTAGCGGCCGCGTTAGAGCGGAGAGACGGCACACTGCCAGAGCCCATTGCGGTGAAGGCCCGTGAATTTATCGCCGACCTCGACAAACAAGCGGCGCCCAATCAGCTCGGCGCAGTGTATGCGCTCCACAGCAAGCAACTGCGGCAAGCCGTTACACGCCAAAAAGCTGCCGGCGAAGCACTCGCTAACGCAGAGAAGCTTTATGATGAATTGATGCGGCTGACGATCGTGGAACTAGATAAGTTGCCGGTCGAAGATCCCATTTCTCAAGTTCAAGAAGATCCAACGCTTGATGAAATGCTCACTGAATTGGAACAAGAATTCTCGGTTGCTGAAACGCTCGGTATTCCGGAGCGTCCGTCGAACTTAAGAATCATCAAAGATTGGCTGCAACCGAACAGCGGAGCGAGCGGAGGTGGTGGCAGAACGGCAATGAACCAGTTGCAACGCGATCAACAGCAAGCCCAGAAGCGCCTCGACCGAGCGTATCGCCAGGCAATTGCGAAGGCGCTGAAAACTGCGACGCCGACGCCTCCCAAGGTCGAATTGCCGAAGGGAGGTAAGATGACCGATTGGAATCGACTGGTTTCTCACTTAGGAGATGGACTACGTCAAGGTCGCGACAAATCGCCTCCGGAGCAATATCGCAAGGCGATCGAACAGTATTTCACGCAAATCAGCAAGGACGCCGCGGACAAAGAAACCCCCGCAAAGTAAAAAACCGCCTGATCGGCAGACCGCTATCCGCACCGAGTAAGATGCCACCAAAGCTTTACCATTTCGGGTCATTGATCCTCGTCGGCTTGATTGCGAGAGGGGCAGTCGCGGAACGCGACGTTGGCACCGGCGGACCCTACGTTTTGCGCGCCGCCGCGCAACTGAATAATTCGCGCGACGACACGCCGGCCAACGTCCTCACACCCGATACGTGGCGACGGGTGGACGGCTCGGTAAACCGCGCGCTCGCCTGGTTGGCGGCGCAGCAGCAGCCGGACGGTTCGTTTCAAACACTTCCCAATGGTCAGCCGGCCGTAACTTGCTTGTGTGTCCTGGCGTTCATGGCTCACGGGCACGGCCCCAGCGATGGCGTCTACGGCGCGCGAATCGAGCGGGCAATCGATTACACAGTAAAATGCCAAAAAGAGAACGGACTGATCACGCTCATTGGACCGGATGGTCCGGAGATCACCCGAGATGTCGAGGCGCTCATTGGCAAATGTGCTGTTTACAATCACGGGATTTCGTCACTCACTTTGGCAGAAGTTTACGGCTCCACCAAGTCGGTCGATTCGGCGCGCATTGAAAAAGTCATCAATCGCTCCCTCGTGGCAACGCTTACGATGCAGCGCTGGCCCAAAGACAAAGCAGCCGACGTCGGGGGATGGCGGTATTTGAATGACTACGACGAAACCGATTCGGACCTTTCGGTGACGGGCTGGCAGTTGAAGTTCCTTCGATCCGCGCGGAATGCAGGGTTCAACGTGCCGGAACAGCCAATCGACGATGCAGTCGGTTTCGTGCGGCGCTGCTATTCAGCGCGTTTCGGCGGTTTTCAATACGCCTCGAACGGCGCCGATTCACGCAGCCGAGGCATGGCCGGTGCGGGAATCCTCGCACTCGGGCACGCCGGGTTCCACAATGCGCCTGAAGCGATCAGCTCGGGGAATTGGCTGTTGGCTCATGACTTCAGCCAATACAACCAATACCTGCGTTTTAATCCTCGGTTCATCCACGACCGGTATCACTACGGCTTGTTCATGAGCTGCCAAGGAATGTATCAGCTCGGCGGTAAGTATTGGGAATCGTTTTTTCCGCCAGTCGTTGAAACGCTGCTCGCGAATCAACAATCCAACGGCTCATGGCCGCCCGAGAACCATGAGTACGACGCGCAGTTTGGCAGTGCTTATACAACGGCCCTGGCGCTTTTGACTCTCGGCGCTCCCAACCAACTGCTGCCAATCTATCAACGATAAATATCTGGACCGGTGGCTGATTGTCATCATGTCGTACCAACGAATACTCTCGCGATGGATTTGCTTGGTGGTCGCGATGGCCAGCTGCGCGCAAGTCCACGCTCAACAAGCGTCCGAAAAGACCTCGGCCCCGGATGCTGAACTGAGCCGCCGCGATCCCGACAGTCCCAGCTCGAATGTGCTTCCCCCGGAAGAATGGCAGCGATTGGACCAGGCCGTTGATCGCTCGTTGGCATGGCTTGCAACACAGCAAAATTCGGATGGCTCATTTCCCACGGCATCTTACGGCCAACCTGGTGTTACCAGCTTGTGCCTGCTCGCGTTCATGGCGAACGGCCATGTACCCGGCGAGGGGCCGTACGGAAATCGTTTGGATAAGGCGACTCGGTTCATCATGTCGTGTCAGAAACAGAATGGGCTCGTCACGCTCAACGGCCCAGACGGCGAGCAAATTTCGCGCGATGTCGACGACGACCTGGGCGTAACCGCAGCTTATAACCACGCGATTTCCTCCCTCACGCTCTCTGAAACGTACGGCATGGCGCGCGCGAAGCGTGCGCCAGAGCATGCGAAGATCATCGATAAGGCCCTGGCGGCAACGTTGGAGATGCAGCATTGGAAGAAAGATTTGAAAGCCGACCTTGGCGGGTGGCGGTACATAATCGACGAAGGTGAAAACGATTCCGATTTATCGATCACGGGTTGGCAATTGATGTTTCTGCGCTCAGCCCGAAATGCGGGCTTCAATGTTCCGCAGGAACCGATCGACGACGCCATAAAATACGTGCGTCGCACGTTCAGGAGCAAGCACCGCACATTTGGATACGAGACGGGCCAATACGCCAACTTTACTCGCGCAATGGCCGGCGCCGGAATCCTCGCGCTCGCTCACGCCGGATATCACAACTCAATCGAAGCGCGAACAGCCAGTGAGTGGCTGCTCGAAAACACTTGCAACGAATACAACGGCAGCAATGGCGTGAGTTTAGATAGATATCACTACAGTTTGTTCAACTCCTGCCAGGGAATGTACCAAATGGGAAGCCCGTACTGGGACAAGTTCTTCCCACCGACCGTGGCGTCGCTACTCGCACACCAAAACCCAGACGGTTCTTGGGACGCCGAAAGCCTGCAGCGAGATCGTCGCTTTGGCAACTCCTACACGACGTCACTCGTCGCTCTATCGCTCGCGGCACCAAATCAGTTTCTGCCGATATTTCAACGATAATTTAATTTACTAGTTTGCGGCCTAGGCGCAGAACGATGCGGTCGAAATTGGATATTCCGCGATTTTGAGGCGACGTCGAATCCACACGATTGTGTATCGTGTGGTATCAGTAATCGGCCAATGACGGTGCGTCATGGGAGCACTATGCGTCCGACGGGTCCGTGTGTTGTCCGAGAAACGGTGATTTGTCGGCATATCTCACGGCTAAAGAGTTTGGGTACGCCGCGATAGCGACACGGCTATCGCCTACGCCGTTGCGACCGCCATCGACACGGCACCAGCGTCCACTGATTGTTGCGCGCCCGAGACGTACACCATGTTCGAGCCCGTCGAGATGAACGGCACGTCGTTCGGGTCGCCGACCTCTTCGTTCACTCAGGCGGACCTAAGCGTCTTGGCACTGAGGTCCCACCACGACACCGAAGATATTCGTACGCTCGTGGCCAAAATCTTCCCGCCTTAAATCTTAATAACCGCTAGTTCTTAGACACTGCCGCGTTAATAGCTAAAAAAATGCAGGCGTAAAACAAACGCCTGCAAGGAAGGATCAACCCGTCCACTCCCTCGGACACATGCTATCCCAGTCGAGCACCATCGGGCCTCTCGGCTCTGGATCGAAGTTTGCTTCCCACGGATCCGCGATGGTAAAGCCCCGACTTCTGATAGTACCGACTTTCTCACCCGTCGCACTCGCCACCGCTTCGTCGATTTCCTGCTGACTCATACCAATCTCCTAAGAACAAGATCAAAAAAAACAAAAGGCGACGGTCCAGCACGGAGCCAGACGCATCGCCATACAAAAGGCCTCGTCCCGAGGCTAAAACGTTTCAGATTAAAGCGGCCGGCTCACCACGAACTCTGCCGCGAGCAGATTGAACGTGGTGTCGGCATCAACTTGCTGGCCACGAAGCCAGCGGGCGAACTGATGCACCATCAGCCCTGCTATGTTGGCCGTATAGATCGTGCTGCGGGCCGTGCAACGCCCTGGCTCAGCCTCGCTAGCACCGAAAAGCGTAGTCGGGTAATGCCTGCGGGAAGGTTCATTGGCAGCGACAAGCACTCGAATGACTTCACCAAGCATGCGACCATCGGCCCAGAAGGTAGTTCTCCTTCCGACAGATCGCCAGATTGCAGCCCGTGTCTCAATGGAATCTACACAGCAGAAGACTACGGCGCCGTCCTCCGTTTTCGGGCTGAAGCGACCACCTATCGGTGAAACTTCAATGGCGGGGTCCAAACATGCGATTGCGTCTGCCGTAGCATGGACCTTGAGGACTCCGACGTCATTCGCCAAATATCCCTGCGTCGTGATATTTGTCTCGTCCACCCGGTCGAAGTCGACCAGCTGCACCTTTTGCACGCCGATTGCTGCGAGCTGCAATGCCACCTGACGTCCGATGGCACCGACGCCAATCACTGTCGCCGTAAGTTCAGTGAGCCGATCTGCAGGCACTAGCTCTCGCTGGCGTACAAAGCGGTCGTTAGAAGTCGCGAATAAAGCCATGCTCGGCCTCCTCCAGGCTACGATCAAAGTCCGCATATTCGTGCCACGCGTCGAACCAGCCGTGGTCGTGGTCCTGTTCATGGGGCGAAAACACGCAAGATGCTTGTTTGGTCAAAGTCGCATCCGCCGGCTCGGGCCCAGGAGTTCGTATGTTGGCTTCGTACTCGGCGTGCCATGCCACGTGATCTGATGCGCCGAAGTCCCATCCGTACTCAATCTCCACGGGTAAGATCGCATCCATGCTCGGCCCGACGTTGTAACGAAGCCGTGCGTACGACTCACCACCGCGCGCCAGAATGAACATGATTGCCCAGTCGCTCCGCCCAAACACGCGCTGGAAGGTTGCTTCGTCCGTGCCGCTTGGCTCCGCAGAACGGCCTGGATGGGTATGAATCCAAATCCGAGCGAACTCTTCAGGTCGCCGGCCGGCTACAACTTGGCGTTCAAAGAACTCGGCTACTGCCACGTCATCGAACTCGACGTGGACCCAGGTGCACGACTGCGTAACTAGCTCGATATCTTCGACTAGCAGCAGGTCATCTTTCGCTAAGATCCCAAACCCACCGATCTCAGTTTCACCGAGGTCACGCAGGAAGAGGAGCTTGGCCCAGGCCGTCGGAGTGAATCGGAGCACCGATGGGCGCCGGATTTTCGGTCGCTGTTTCGTCTTCCCGTTCTTGATCTTCATGGCACTTGGTACACCTTTCATCATCTTCGAGGCAGCCAGTGCACACGCGGCGCTGGCAACCTTCGCAAGTTTTGAGACAGGATCGGCAGAATGGTTCTTCACAATCGGCGCAGCTGCCAACGCAACCGGAGCAGTAGCACTCCTCACACCCACCGCAGGGTGTTTCACACTCCCCGCAAATGGTTTCCTCACATCGATAGCACGTGTAGCTGTAGTCTTCGCTGACCAACGTGCCGCAGTCAGAGCAGCTCGTCCCGCCCCACAAGCTAAGCTCCACGAAGGGTGATTCAGAGTTGTAGGTACGGAGAATCGACGTCACGAGCATGAAGAAGTCGAACAGCCGGCCAGCCGTAAGAGCTTGCCGAATGGCGGTGTGTCCATCACCCTCACAAAGGACATTGTCCATGACGTGAGGATGCGTCACATTCCGGCGGCTCTCGGCAGGGTGAGGATCTTTGGCAACTACTTCATATGCAGGAGGACCCGTATGAAGCGGCCTGGTCCAGTAGAGCTGGATCTCAAATGGACCGAGGTAAACTCCTTCGAGCTCAATTGGGTCCGTCGTAACGGACAGTTGTTTAAGTCCTAGGTCTAAGCCGAGTTCCGGGAATTCCCTTTCGAGAGACTGAAGGTCGCTGTAGATATCGTTCGCCGTAAGGACGTGATTAGCACGGTTGCGCGAACGACTCAGCTCTTCACGGATGGCCGTTAAGTGGCTTTCGAGTGAGGGAAGAACGTATACTAAGTCTCGGCACAGTGAGTCTGCCGCCAGATGCCAGCCGCGATATCGTGCTCGCTTGACCAGCTTGGCGAGTTCGCTCACTCGATCCCAGGACATATTGGGCACTTCGACAGTCGGACTACGACCACGGCGAGCTAGATGCGAATGGATGGCCATTGCCGCGCGCACGAAGGCCTTTTTAATCATTGGCATAGGAAGAACTCCGGCGCATGAAAAAGCAGGCTGCCAGTCGAAACCAGCAGCCTGCTAAGAGTGTAAGATTGTTCGCTCTGGCCTAGGCGGCCAGCAGCAATGAAGCGTTCGCCCCTTCGATTTTAGTTGGCGTCATCGAAACACGATTCCCTTCCTGAAGCACTTGGTCACGCGCTGCGGGGCGAGAGTCCACGCGAATGAGATAGTTTGATGCCTTTGCGCCGTGCATCTTCGAATCGGAGAGCTGACCTAATGTGGTTCCTTCTTCGAGCTCGACGTAGTCTGCGAAACCGCCACCGTCGTTGTTAATAAAAAGGACCTTCATACGTAATTCCTTCCATTGGGAAAGTTTTTGAGATGTAAGTGGATGAGCGCCACGCCGTGTCAACCGGCACCTGAGACACTACACAGCTAGGCCGCACACGGAATCCAGAAGTCCGTGCAGAGCTTGGGATCTACTGGGCAGAGCGGCTAGATTCCGTCCCTTCCAGATTTCCGTCATCGCATTGTGAAATCGCCACAGTGTTTTCGCTTCGGCGAATTCCTCATGCGACGGTTTACGCCATTCTTCAAGTACAGCGGGCACTTGTGTTACGGGCAACACGTTTGCATCGACGGCCCGAATGACGAGGTCGTGTGCAGCTGGATCCGAGATCTCTGTGTCCTTGTAATGGCGAATCCGTTCATCTTGCTTACCGCGCAAATCGGCGAGCCTACCTACCGCCGTGTGCACGACGCGTGGCAGGTCTCGCTCAATGAAACGGGTATGACGCCTGGCAATCGTGACCTCGGCGGAAAACGCCAAATTATCACAGACGAACACGGCACTACCTAAAGCAATGGCCGCCGGAAAGGTTTTGTCGTGCGAGTTACGAAGACCGATCACGAGAGCGTAGTCATCGTGAGTCTCACCGTTCACGACTTCCATCAGACCAAAGTAGCGCTGGCCGTCGTTCCAAAGTGCATTGGCTTGGTTGGCGACGGTCATCCCGTTGCCAATCAGTGTCGATTCGACCTGTTCGAGTAGCCGGTGGTGCGGGACTGGCACCCAAGTTTCAGACGGCGGCGGCGTAGCGGCCTGCTCTACAACTTTCCGTTCGACGTGCCGGGCGCCGCAATGCAGGATTAAGTCCACCATATATATTGTCTCCAAAAGTGCTTTTGAGGGGATTTCGACAAACGGTCAGATAAACTGCTTAATTCGGCTCGGCCCGAATATGACGTACCGGAGACCGAGAATTTTCAGCTAAGAAGTCGAGCTCGTCGCTCAGGACTCGGTTGAGTACGAGTTCCTGAAATTCCGGCTGCGGATCGCGATGCTCAGCCGAGAAAAGAACTAGCCAGCAGAAGGCAAGCAGGACTGCCACAAGTGCGCAACCCCCTGCAAGTTGGATGAGAGAGACGAGCATCGACTCCGTTCGTCGATCGCCAGCAATCTCACGGCGTTCGGCTTCGAGTTTATCCCATCCCGTGTCGAGCCGGCCCCGCTCGGTTTGAAGGTCATGGTGGACACCAATGATGTCTTTGTGAGCTTGCGCGTCTGCCTCGACGACCTTTGCCATGGAAGTGTTTTGCTGAGCCTGCCGATCGGCTGCTTCGCGGGCGATTCGCGTAGCAGAGTCGTCACACCCGGTCATCAAGATCAGTAGGATCGGGATTGATTGCATCAGGTCTTTTTGCTGCACGGTTTCTCCAGCGTGAGAGTAAAATGTGAAGTAACTTCTCGAGTGCGCGGCGCAGACGGATCTCACGTCCGAGTGCGAACACGGAAGCAAGAAGCCCAATTGCGAGCGCAATGGCGGCGAACATGATCATCAGAAACTCCTCTACTGTTTGAGAGGTAAGATGTGGGCAGCTGCGATCAGAAGCTTCGGTTAGGCAACCGATACTGCTCGGTGCTTGACGATGTGCGGTTCGCTACGCGCGAACCGAGTCATGCCGTTGTTACGGGAAAACGGGTGAATTTCGAAGTAGCGATGGCCGAATTCTATGCGGGGCACAACGTTTTCGTTGAGCGGAGTTGCGACGCTGCCTGGAACAACATGTCAAACCTAATTAAATCCTGGAAATTCGACATCGTACCTGGATGATAAAACTCCACGTGTTCTGCTGACATTCGACATCGCACTCTGCAACTGTTGCCCTATTGATTTCTGCTCGTTTATGACGCTCAGTGGCAAGCCTAAAGTGTCACCGGATGCGATTCGAGCCAGGCCCTCGACCAGATACTCGGGACTTGAAGTTTGCCTCTTGCACGAAATCATCCTTTTTAACGCGTCTGATAAGTCTTGTATGCAGATGATTGCGTCTTGGTCCACGCCTGCAGCTGGCAATTCGTCAATCGCCGCGACCACAGATTCGAGTAACCCGATCACTTCGTCATCTCTGGAACCCTGATTAACCGTTGACGCTCGTGTAAAGATTCCTCGTGCGGCGCACCAATAGTTGTACGTGTTTCTTGCCCGATCGGATTGTAGCGCGTTGCCTTCCCGCAAATCACCATGCGAAACATCGGGCTGAAGGCCATCTGCTGGAATTCTGTTTTGGTTAACCCAGGTAGGAATAATCGCACTAAGAATTAGCGCAAGCCAGAGGCCGGCGTAGAGTTTTCCTTTCAGGGGCAACCGAATCCAATCGCGGAGATTCGCAGAATAGTCAAGCGAGGAGCTTGGCGGCTTCTTTGGGGGCGACATGTCGCGCTCATGCACGGCCGCGGTACTATCGTCTTGGCTCTTTTCCGCGTGCTCTTCCGAGCAACGATGGCTAGCTTGTGCTCCAAGGCTGGCTACATCCGACGAAACACTTCCATGTGACGAACCATCTGCGAAAAGCCCTCTAGCATCTGCCGCTTTATGCCAGTCCGTCCTGTCCGCTCGGCGGACCATATCTTTGGGCTTGAGTCGACCAGAATCCGCAATTTGCTTTAGATCTGCCGAAGATAGCGGGCCGACTTCGCGCCCATCGGCTAAGTAATACCACTGCGTCATAACCGGGTCCTTTGTAGGTGGGTCGAAGGCGAATTCAGGAATGACCACTATAGTTGGAAGACGCTCGGCATTGCAAACTTTAGTTTGCAGACATGAACGTGGGAGATGAACTATTTAAAGCACGGAAGGCGGCCGGACTGACGCAAGAAGAGCTCGCGTTCAAAGCCAATGTATCTCGCAATTACATCAGCCTGCTCGAGCGAAACGAGAAGTCTCCGACTGTGCAGATGCTACTCAGGCTCTGTAAATCGCTCGGCATACGCGCGTCGACCATCGTTGCCAGGATCGAGCGGAGCTAGTTGAATTAACCACCTTAACCGCGTGGCAGGGCACGCTTTCCCAATCTGAGTTCTGATGTGCATCGGCCGCTTGACGGTCATGGAGCAGGCTGATTTATTAGGCGCGCGAGGTGATGCAATGCTGTTGGGTTAGAATTCCACGTCAGCGAGTCGGACTAGAATAACTCGGGCGAGGCAGTAAATTCGCAACTCACGATTGCAATATAGATCCTGATTGCCGTGTAATGAGAAATGAACAAAAACTCGGCGAACGCGTTCATTGGCAACGACAGCGTCGTCTACCCCAAACCCATCCCATGGATCGAATCGAAGTGTGGAAATGCTAAGCTACCAATCAATTATTGCGCACTTTGCGATTCGATTTAGCTGTAGCTCGACCGGTCAATTAGACAACAGCGTGCAACAGTCGTTACTAAACATTGACCGCCGGATATGCCCGTCCGATCGAGGGTCATTCACAGCTGTAAATAAATGCGGTTTCGTGAGCCGTCTGTCCCCGAGTGGTTGCCTTGAGCGCTTCGACGAATCCCGCCATCGTGAGATAGCAACGTTTCCACTCTTGAGCAGCGTGCCGCATCTGCGACACATAATCTAACTAGGTTTACTTCGCCAGATTGTCGCTACCGCGCTGCCGATATGCTGCTAAGCCGCCGGGCTATCACGGAATCTCAATTTCATACTACACAAGAAAACTGGAGGCGGCGGGAATCGAACCTTCCGCGATTCTCGACGCAACCGACAACGGCGTATGCAATTGCGAAAACTGCCATCAGTGCCGCGCTGCACTGGCGCTGCACTTTAATTGCTTCAAGAGTCACTTTCTGGCATCGCTTGACGTTGATTTGCAAAAGGTGATTGAAACGTGGGACTGTCTTTCGAAGGAGATTCGGGCAGCGACAGGGGCCTTATGCAGATAAGACCCCAGCCAATCCCGCGCTGCAGGTTCAGGCTAGACCTCAGAAGGTATTTCATCTGTATTCTCTAAGATCGCAGGCGAGGTATTGTTTAACCGAGACTCGATTGATTGGATGAAGCGAATAGAAGCACAAACGTGATTGTAGATAAGCAAGCTCTCCTCATAGTTGAGGAGGCAGTTATCGTGGGCGAAGCTCTGATTATTTCGTACGTGATTAAACGCCTCAATTGTCGAGATCGACGACTTCAGAATTCTCTCGGTCATTTGTGACTCTAAGAGCCCCTCGGCGCGGAGAAATTTGATGTACTCGCCGAGTGAGCTATGGACCGGCTTGTCCTTAGCCACGATAAGACCGTGTTCGGTACATATCGCCCGGATGTATTTCGCGACGAAGGTGTGTAGCCGATCTAATCCCTGCTCCGGCTCATTGTTCTCGATTGCATCACGAACGGATTTTGCCAAGGCGTCGAAGGTCCGGTCATCCGTAATTGGCTGGATTGCATCAAGTTCGGCCACGGGTGCTTCACTTTGCAATCGGGCTACAACCTTCCTAGCAAAGGCCACTAAGGCCCCGTCGGGATTCTGAAGCGTCGTGGCGTAGTCAACCATTGCCTCCGTTAGGGCCGCGACAATATGATTGGCTTCAACTTCCCAGAATTTGCGCAGTCGATTGGCTTTAGAACAGCTTGCGTATCGATACTTCGGATCGTCAATATCGCGACGCACGGCGTCTACGATGAATTCACGAAATGTTCGATCCGAAAAATTCAGTACGTACCCTCCTCCCATATCGAAGAGCTTTTCGAGCTGGCGTTTTTCGAGATAAGTCAAGTCTGCCATATAACGGTCCGATTGCTTTTGGACATCCAAGGTGCAGATAGGGTTCGGCTCAAAACTAACACTGCTATTCTAAGTAGTTGATTTGATCTGCCACGTCCAACGGTTCGTCCAGCTCTCGGCCCAGCGACTCTTATAGATACCAAGTGACAAGCACGCGTTGCTCATCGGGCTTGAGAATAAAATCATAAAGGGTCGTATCAAAGGCTTGAATGGCTGTTGCGACGTCTTCATACGATTCCGCCAGGACATATCCAGCAATATCCGTCCATGCGACGCCGGCTTTTTTGCGAAGTGGTAATACCCGGAATTCCGTCCCTCTGTTGAGAACCTCTAAATCTGTAACCTGCGCTCGGAATGTGCGTTCAGCGATTCTCGTCGTTGCTGATGCTTGTCCTGGAAATTGAGCTTCGACCCAATCTCTGATTGATCTGGCATCTAAGGGATCGTCTCGGGTTGTGGCATAGGAGCTGAGATAATAAGAATTCGCTGTTTGCTCTGCTTCGCCGCGTGTTAGCCGAACCCCACGTGCAAGCAAGAACGCGGCGACCGGATCTTGAGTTCCCCAGGACAACAATTCCTTAAGCCAGAAGACAACCCACGGCAGTCCGAGCGACTCCCACACGTCGAGTGACATCGGTTGTAATTGACCGTCAGAGATACGTTCATACGCATATCCGATCACGCTGCCTATTCCCCAGCAGCACCGATAGGAAAACCATGTTCCTACGTACCGATGCCAGTCAGCTATTTGACCTGCCGAAGGGTATTGAGTCGCATCATGACCGAGCCACCATCTAAGGATCGGCTCCCATGCTTCACGCTCTCCCATATTGAAGCGAGGGATGCCGCCGAGTGCGATGACGACAGACACGACGTAATTGAATTGCTGATCGCGATCCAAAGTGGCATAATCCTGCCCTTCCGCCATTACTGTTTCGATTTCCGAAAATTCATCAATTAATTGAAATGCAGTCGACGGTGGAAGACCGGTCCTGTAGATGCGGCGACGGCTATCACGATCTGGGTAAAGCTGGGGTATGGCAGCACCGCGACGGAGAAACGCGGTTTGCTGGTCTACCGCCGCAAGATGTGATGCGAAAGATGCGTTCCACAAAGATTGCAAGCGCTCTTCCCAATTTGGGCCCGTCGATAATTCATCAAACTCTACCCTCCCGGCAAGTAGTACTGAATCAATGGTATCGAGTCCCGAAACGTCAGTCACAACGCCCGTAGCACTACTCACGCTCACACGTTCCAGCCACAACAAGAATTGCTCTAAGTCCGCGCTTCCTGAATTCAAGCTCCATTGCTGCCAAACGTCCCGTAGAGCTTCCGCGATAGGACTGCGCGGCACAGTCGGTTCGATTTGCATGACTTCAGCTAGAAGCTCGAAATAACCTCGATTCGCACGATCTGGGTTTGATCTACTCAGAAGGGGTGGGAGGAGTACGAGTGTGCGCCCTTCTGTCGCAACGCCTGGTCGGCCAGCTCGTCCTGCTAAATTCCGAAATTCGGATGCGCGCACCGATGGGGGATTTGCAGTCCCAGCCTTATGCTTCGAGAAGCCGGAGTTTCCTTGAGTTTTACGCGTACCAATTTGGTACCTCGTTCGTCGAGCTCACGTTCAACCTGCGCTTGCGCTTTGCCGGGGCCAAAAGTATTTGTAGGCCGCACGTTTTGGCCGCTGGCGGCAGTTAAAGCTTCGAGGAAGCGTTGTAGCGCTTCTACGCTGGTACAGGTCGTGTTGCCCACTACGATCGTTTCCAGAAAGACATTTTTTAAACCGAACTTAGCCCAATTTTTCAAGGTTCCGGGATAAGGCTGCTTGTCTCGTCGCCGTTTGGGCAGCAGCTTCGTTGCGTCCGACAGCGTGATCACGTTCTCAGTTAAAATGTCGATCATGTTTGCTCATGCGCCCGTTTGCTGGTTCAGGCGCGAGCATAACCCCCCTTTTCTCCCTTGAAAAACTAAATGAGGGGAAACTTTCGGCTAGAGATTGAGACGAACTTTTTTGCCTCGTCCTGAGTCGATTACATTGCGTAGTTCGCCCGGCAAACGTCTTTTAAGGTCGACGAGCTTCTCGTGCTTCCCAAAAACGTCGGGTCGCTGGTCTTTGAGCCTTGGAAAACTGATGCCCCCGGGATTTCGCCTGAGGTCGTCGAGCAGATAAGCGGCCTGAGGTTCGACCTTAAAGGCTTTCCCATCGAGCATCACATCGCCCGTCTGTATACGCACACTCAGCCGAGCAGCCCCACCGAGTGCGGACGACACCGCCGTCTCGAAGAGCATATCAACGCACTCAATAAGAGCGACTCTAAGATTAGCGAGAATATCTCGCTTTTTCAGTAGATCTGCTAAAGGCTGAAGAGCATCTGAGCCGAGCCCTACCGCTGACCAGTAGTGCTCCACATTTGACCGCCATAGACTGTGTGGCGCGAGATCACCCGGCTCTCGTTCGACGTGAATGATATCCATAGCGTTGTCCGCTGGACGGCTAAAATCGCTTAACTCATTGTCGCCAATGGTCGCTAGCGGATTCATCTGGGGCGCCGAGTATCCATCCACTCGTAGCACCGGATACTGATTTAAAAATGGCTGTTGGAAAATGTAGATGTCTGGTCTGCATAATCCTTCTTCCAGTGCACGCCCTAGCCCGATCCAACTAAGTTCGCCGCTAAAGACCTGCTGAATCGCTGCGTCTATACGTTCCCGGCGCGGAGCGACCAGAATTTCTACAATGGAGCGCCTAAGTGCATCAGGCTCATCGCTTTCCCCACTTGCAAGCTCATCAAACAATCGATTCAGCTCTTCCCCGTCAGATTCATGGTTAACTCTCAGCTCCTCCGCATGAGCGAAGATGGTATGAGAAGCCTTGCCCGCGCCGCCTTCCAGATTCAAACAGTGCGCGTAAAGGGATCGCAAGGCACTGAATGCCAGCTGCGACTGGGAGGGCCCATCATTTTCAAAGTTGCCATTTAAGCGACTCGGAAAATCCACTAATGCGGATTGCACGGAGTGGAATAGAAATCGAGCAAAGCTGCGTCCACAGTAAAGGGCGGCAACTTTTCGATTGGACTCAGCAGTAATCTCATACTCGTGTGATGTTGCGTTCACTTTTCGTCCTTGTCACAGAGAATAGTTATTGGTGAGCTACCTCTGGTAGCCGCGTTTATCCGACCTCTCGGGCGATGCGCAGACCCAAATCGGTTTGCCGTTCGGCGTATACTTCCGTCACATCGGCCCGCTTGTGTCCGAGCGCCACTTGCGACCCTTCTAGGCCGTACAAGCGGCGAAGTTCCGTGGCGCGGCTGTGGCGCAACTGCAAGGGGAACCAATGTGGAATTCCACCGGCCCCTTCTCGCTGCCGCGTCCGATTAACACGCTGGATTGCGTATGTGATAGCTCGGGCGTAGGAGTGTCTGTCATATCGGTCCCGTTTTGCGCGTCTGGACTCACATCGGGGCTTCCGCCGACGTTGCGAGGGCGTCAGCGGGGTGCGTCGCTTGCTCCGTCTTTCTTCAGACCTCCACGCTTCTGCCTCTCGCGGGCTGAAGAGATAGGATCTGGCATCTCTGTTCAAAAATGGACGAATTAAGGCCTGCGCTTTTTGTCCTAAATAGATATAGCGGTCTTGTTCGCGCCACTTATTCTTGTGATGTTCCGGACAATAGATCCACACGTCGCCACTCTGGTCAATTTCACAGCTCCGCATCGCGACGACTTCGGATGGTCGCATTGCCGCCAGTTGTTGCAACTGGATCATGGCCGCCATTTGCGGCGATACTACTTTCAAAACGGCATCAATATACATCTGTGGAACGGGTTTCACCGGAGGCGCCTCACGTGCCGTCGTCCTCCCAAACTTCAGCGGGCTGACGGTGCGAAGCCCTTCATATACCGAGGAAGGGATCAACTCTTCGCTGACCGCCCACTTAACTGCTCGCCGAATTCGATTGACCCGCCGATTAATGACATTCCGGGACAGCTTCCCCTCGTCGACCATACTTTGGCGTACGACCTTGAGTGACAGCGGACCGAAGTCACGACCCGGGGTCCGTCGATAGAGCTTACGAAGAGGTCGAAGAGCGTACTTCATCTGCTGCAGCTCACCCGTTGGGCAGCTGTTGACATCGACGTAATAGGTCTCTGCAAATCTGATATAGAAAAGCAGCACCTCGTTGACGGTGCGCTCAGCAGAGGGCTGGCGGACAGCGGCCTCTTGAGTCGAGCGTTGATTCAGCCCTGATCGCCATTCGGCGAGGGCTCGCTCGTAACGTTCGTAGCTTTCCTCGGACCCGTGCGGGCCAAGATAGCGGTCACGTCCCGCGATGCGGACTACCGCTTGACCTGAAGCCTTATGCAGGCAATACGATGGAACTTTCGACTGTCTTTTGGACATTGCGACTCCGATGTCGTCGATCCTCCGTAAATTACGGAGGAATCTAAACAAGGTGAGACCGCACTGCCCAAATTGCCAGTCGCGATAACTACCTACAAAATACCAATATACGTCTAGCGCGCTCGGCAGGATTCGAACCTGCAACCCCTGGTTCCGAAGTGTCCTGTCGCAGCGCTCATAGGATTCTGACAGAGTATTTACCGGGAATTGCGCTAGGTAGCTACATCCCGATTGGCGCTAGACACGTCTTAAAACCACGAAAAGTAGGTACAGCTTTTGGGTTGTACCTACTTTTTCTTTTTGGCTCCCATTCACTGTGAACCACACGGTTGCCGCTAGCGTACAAATTCCCAGCGCGCCAAACGCACTGGGCGCGCTGCCCCCTGATCGTCGTCAGCGTGGCTCAATAACCCTGGAGAATGTTACTAATGAGAGAACGTCAGTGTCTGAAATTCTGCGAATCATGCCGGGACCGGGAACACCCGGTTACGAGTTAGTCAGCCCCCGCGCGTTGAAAGTGTGGATTTCTCTTTTCCACCACTCACAAAAATTTGGGAACGGTTACGGCGGGCATTGGAACCTTGGGGATTTATCCGTGGGTTCTGGTTGTAATGTCAACACGGCTAGTTCCGCGTTGAATGAACTAGCCGCACTCGGTTGGGTTAAGAAGAGCCAGCAACGTCACGCCAGCGGAACGTATGGCGGGTTTCTCTACGAATTGCGTGAGCCGTATACAAGTTTAAGTGAAGCCGCCAGCGCCAAGTATTTAGACAAGATTGAAGAGCAACGGGAGCGACTCGCCGAACGGGAGCGACTTGTGACAGAGGCAGCACAACCGATCACAAATAATTGTGAGCCGTCGAATGAGGATCAGGGGAATACAGAGACAGTACGTCCGGACACAGAAGATTGTGAGCCGTGCGATCAGGATGGCGCGTGGTAGCAGGCTACCGGGGGCGCGCACGTCGCACCCCGGCATTTTGTTCGCGCCTAGGCTGCGTCCTGCCTGTCTGGTGACGGATACGCAGGAATATATTCCGCTGCCCCCGGTTTCTGTTTGCGATCAGCCCGATACTTCGCGGATCGGTAGCGTTGATCCTCTGCTTTTTTAAATCGCTTTTGGAGTCCATCTACGGCGACCGCCTCTGAGTCCTCGGACTCCAGTTGCGTTTTCAAGGCAGTCATTGCAGCAATCCAAACCTTCAGGCATTGATCGTGCATAGGTGCTGCGTCTACTGGGAGTGAGCACACAGGACAGTTATTCATTGTTGGACTCGGATCGGGCAACCGCAGTAGTTGCACGTTTGCGAAGTGTCATTAACTAATTTCCTACAAGCCTTGCACTGCGTTCGCTTCCCAAAAAAAACATAGCCACAACTGCAAAGCCGAACGCTGTTCTGGTGCTGCGCGCCGCATCCTTTGCACGTCTTCACAGGCTTTTTTGTAGGGGGAATGTAAAGCTGATATCCGCACGCTGTACAAACTGCTACGGCGCTCTTTTCGAGACTTCCGCAGTTCGGGCAGAATCGTCTACCCCTTGGTGTTCCAGCGGATGGTTTGCGCGGACGGTTTGCTCTCGCTAGTTCGCGGTCGGCTTTCGCTTGTTCCCGGTAAGCTGCGCGCTCCGCTTTCGCTTGTTCCCGGTCGGCTTGGCGGTTTGCTTTTGCCAGTTCCCAGGCAGCTTGACGGTCAGCTTTCGCTTGTTCCCAGGCAGCTTCGCGCTCCGCTTTCGCTAGTTCGCGGGCAGCTTTGGCAGACTGCTTGGCTTGCTCCCGGCGGTTTGCTTTTGCCAGTTCCCGGGCAGCTTTGGCAGACTGCTTGGCTTGCTCCCGTGCTTCGCGCTCTTCAATCTTCCTGGCAACTTTGGCTTGCGCCTGATCTCTTACACGCTGCATATATAGCCACACACAACCGTCGTGAAGTTGCGTGGGTCCGATCAACACGCGTGAGCATTCTTCTCCGCAGTATTCGCAGATGGCGTAGCTATCGGGCATTAGGCACGCTCATCCGCAGCCTTATCGAGCGCACGACGCGCCAAAGTACTAACACGTACTGCGTCCTCAAAGTTGTGAAACCGCCCGATCTCGACCACCCACTTATTCGATTCGGCGTCCCAGCGTACGCCGGAAGCCGTTGAAATTTTGGTTGCTTCCGCAGTCGCGATTAGTTTGTTGTTTTCATTCATAAAATTAAAACGACGGGCGCTAACGGACTCTGGTAGTAGTCCGTCAGCAGCACCGCCGCTCCGCCCCCTGGTCAACCTAGCTCAATGATTTTGTAACGGATTTACTTCAGGTTGCTGCAACCCGTTGCTCTTGATCCGCTGCAATTCGGCTTTTCCACGATCATCTAGTCGATTTTGGCTATTTAACCATTCGAGATACTCGACTTGCTGGCGCTCTGAGGCTGGACCTTGGTCCCAACAGGAGGAAGGTACAGGTGCTTTAAATTCGTCTGCAGTAGTGTTGGATTTGTTAGCCATTGATAGGTACCCCCTCTAAGTCGAGTAGTTTTTCACAATAGTGGATTATGTTTTCGTGATCCTGGTCTGCCTTGGCTTCCGCTAACTTCTGGTAGTAGAAGGATCGCTTGCGCTCCGTCTCCGCAGCATCGGCTTGGCGCTTTTGCTCTGCTTGCTTCACTGCGTCCCTAGCGCGGCTGGCTGCCAACAAAAATGAGTTCCTGCGCGCAGCTTGCTCCAGAGTTCGTTCGTCAAATTCACCATTACGGCAAACTATATGACGCTGGTCTACCAGCGATTGCAGGACTGCTGGCGAAAGCTTCAGCCGTGCGGCTGCTGAATTCAGGTCCATAGATACCCCAAGTACTGATTGTGTAATCGCGTACTTGCGGTAATGGCTGCCGATCCGACAGGGCAGCTAGAAATCTGGTTATTGTTGGCTGCGCCGAACCCAGTTACTGCGAACAAACTTTGCCACAGCTTCCCGAACCATTGCCGAGAATGCTACCCCGTCTTGCTCAGCAAGCTTTCGAAGCAGGATTGCGTGTGGCTCGGGTATTTGGCAGCAGACGCGCTGCATTGGTCGGTGTGTTCTCATTTGTTGTCCCCCGTTGATATGCGAATCTGCATATCAATAATTAGAAACCAAGATGGGAGTTACGTTAATAGTAAACATGCTGCGCGATAAGTTGTTGCGGGCGGACTACTTACTTAAACTTTGCCCCGTGCCGGGGCGAGAGTTCCAAAAAATTGGTAGTAAAAAATCCAGAATTGCAAACGCCCCGGGGCACTAAAACCGCAAGTGAGGCGAGCTAAATGAAAGGCACGAGCGGGCGCGCGATGGGGTGGGTATCCCGGGTTTAGCTTTTCACTGACAGCCCGCCTAACGTTCCGGCGCTGCTGTAGGCGCTCGCAAATGGGCGCGCACGATCAGGGATACATTGGCGCGGGGACTCGGGAGCGGGTTTGCTGGGGCTCGGGCGCTGGGAACTGGTCAACAATCGACCGCACCAAACCATCGCGGTAGGTGCTGCCATAGCTCCAGGCGTCTCAGGTACGTCAAAAATCCTACAGGATTATTGACCAACTGCGCGCTAAGTGTAATAATGCCACCAGAGTTAGCCGATATAACGGCAAATAGGAGCTTAAATCATGGGTCGCAACTGCGTTTCATACCTACGGGTCAGTGGAGCTTCTCAGATCGACGGAGACGGATTCACCCGCCAACGCCAAGCAATCGAGCGCTACTGCAAAGGGAACGAACTGCGGATAGTGGGCGAGTTCCAAGATGCTGGGGTCTCGGGGACGAATGAGCTTTGCGACCGTGACGGACTCCAGGCGCTCATAGAACGCATCGCTGGGAATCACGTGCGGGTTGTCGTGGTCGAGAACGCGAGCCGTCTGGCGCGTGACCTAATGATTCAGGAAACGATCTTGGATCAGTTCCGCAAACTCGGGGTTACGGTCCTAGGTGCGGACGGTACCGATCTAACCGTGAGCGATGACAACCCTACTCTAGTCCTCATTCGACAAATTCTCGGGGCGGTGGCGCAATTCGATAAGGCTTGCACGGTTGCCAAGCTGAAGACCGCCAGAGCCCGTATACGCAACCGTGGCGAGCGCTGTGACGGTCGTAAGCCCTTTGGAGACCGTGAAGGGGAAGCGGAGACCCTGGAGCGTATCAAGCAGCTACGGCGCAAACCACGTGGCGCGCAGAGACTGACTTTCGAGCAGGTAGCCGACAAGCTTAATCGAGAGAAGCGCCCAACGCGTGCTGGGGGCGCATGGACCAAGGGAAGCGTACACGCGATCTGCAAGCGCCTGGAATTGGCGTAGGCTCCCGCGACTTCTACCGCCTGAGTGTAGCGCTTTTTGCGCCTCAATTGCACACGGTAACGGAATCTGCGCCCGAGGCGTCTGCCGAGCGCATCACTGAGTACGGCAGTTCCCTGCGCCCCTGCGCGCCATAGTTAACTAGTTCTGCAAACTTTTGCCGAGATGCACCCAAAGCACACTGCTAAAGCATGCCCCAGCGAAGTCGCATAACTCTTCCACGGATGATTCTTTTTCCAGGATGGTTCAAAGTCTGTCTTCAGTGACCACTACTTTCACTACTTTCAAGCACTCCTTTCACTGAGCGCACTGCTACCCACCACCCACTCCGCTCACACCCCCCTATATGTATAGGGGGTGGAGGGAGTGGTGGTAGTGCTCGTGGTACAGGTCAATACAATCAGCGAAGTGAAAGGACTGGTCCACACGTCTCTGCGGTTAATCCTTCCATTGGAAAGCCTTGATGGGACTCTTCCGGTAGGTGACCGACTTTTGTACTTCCTCAAGCTTCCCGGCTTCTAAGAGCAAAGGAAACAGCTTTTTCCATCGTCGCGTGGAGATACCAGCCAGTTCACCAAGTGCGCTCTGACTTTGCGCCCCATGCTCCTCCGAAGCAACGCGCACCCTAGAGAATTCTTCCGTAAGCTGTTCCTCAGCCTTCGCGGCTTTCCTGTCGTCCTTGTCAGACTGCTGCTGCGCTTCCTCTTGCTTGTAGTATTCACCGTCCCTAACTGCTGCGGTCTTCCAAATTGCAGCTTCCCGTGGTCCCGATGGATCACCTTCGTTGCAGTTCAGCGCCCACTTGGAACAGCTACCGTCGCTACCCCCTAGGTCCATCCACAACGCGTGGAAACCGTCTCCCTTATATCGCTCCCGCCTGGACAGCAACATCCACTGGCGGAAGTGCTCAGCAGCGCCAGCGCCAGCTAGATCATCTATATCGGGTGCAGTATTGCCGTCCCAAGTCTTCTTAATATGGTGACAGCAAATTGGCGTAGCATCGTGCTTTTCGACCATATCCGTCAGTCGGGAGTAAATCTCGACCATCTTCGGTGCATTGGCGAATTCATCGCCGGAAATCATTTTGAGTAGGTTGTCAAAAATCACGACTTCCGGCTTCCCGCTTAATATGATTCGCTCGCAAGCCATCATGTCTTCCATATTCTCGATGCGCGGTACGCAGTCGTCCCAATGGAAGTGCGCCCGTACATCGTCCCGCGTGAGTTCCTTGCCCTTAAGAATTCGGAACACAGATTCTTCCAACAACCCGCCCTTGCTTTCGCCCGCGAGCAGCAGAACGCGCCTAGGGCGGTCTACTGGGAAGCGTCCTAGGAATGGTTTGCCACTCGCTAGGGAAAGCGCAAGGTCCACAGCAATCGAAGACTTCAACGTCTTTTTCTTGCCGCCAAGAATGAATGACCGCCGTTCCGCAAGCACGCCGTCAATGATGTACTTCGGCTTGTACTTGGGCTTGGCTAGTTCGTCGATGTCCCGCGCATTAAATTTGCCGAACCGTTCGTAACTAGTTTCACCCTTAGGCTTGGCGGGCTCAGGGATATAATTAGAAGCCTTGGAAGTCGATGGTTCCCCGCCATCATTCTGAGAGTCTGGAACCCACGACCATTCTTGTACGTCGTGTTCGTCCCAGTCGGTTGTCCACAGAAGTTTCCATCCGCCCGGCAACTGAGCGCCGGCGGGTGGGGACTCGGGCATCGGTCCCGGGTCCGCATACGTTTCCTTCGTCTGTGCTCCCGTAATTGTGGGAGCGTTCATTATTTAGCACCTCCGCCGATAACGGCTGTGTTAGATGCTTCGCGCTGCGCAATCCATTCGCGGAGTGATCGGGTTGAAAACCGTATGCCCTTCTTGCCGGCGCGTAGCCTGATAAATGGAATCTCGTTCGCTTTCCGCATGTCGTATAGCGTTTTCGAGCTAACGTCTAGGAGTTTGCAAGCTTCGCTGATATTCACCAGCAAGGGCTCGGGGGTTTGGTTTGTTGCGACCATTAGCAACACCTCAGTGTGAGTGATTAGGAGTGGATAAATACCTGATACGCCTAATTGTACGCGCGGGGATTCGATTCCGTAGAGCAAGATTCTGCACGGGTGCTATGCGGGTTCACATACGTGTAACTAAAAACACAAACTCAATTTTTGCTCTAAAAAATTATCTGAGAATTTTTCTAGGGTCGATACGCGGGGGCGCGTATAGTCTGTTGTTCACGTTTCCAGGATGCCTGTTTCAATGCGCACGACGCGCCAATATGGCGACCGCTGATCTTCGTTACGATGTCCGATCCTCAAAAACCTCAAAAACCTCTGGGACCGATCCAATCGGATACCGTCTATCCGCTACAGGTCTTCTGCGCTTTGTCAGGGCTCGAAGCAGCTTCACTCCGAAAAATGCGGGATAATGGCTTTAAGGTTCTACGCGTTGGCAAGTGTTCCTACATCGTCGGTTGTGAGTTCCTGAACTACGTTATCCAGCATGGCAAACCAGTAACTTGACCCCATGCGCCGGATTGTGCGAACATACCGGAGTCAAAGCTCCCGCAAGGGGGTACCTAGCAGGAAAACTCAATCGATACGGCAGCGCCATTGCGTATGCCGGTGCGCGGAAACCGTAAGGACCGCAAGGCAATCTAGGTTGCCTGACAGCGCCGGCGCTCGCGATGGCGTTTTTGTTTGTAGGTACCTCCTATGAGTCAGAAGAAACCCAAGGTTCCAAAGGTGCGAGTAGTGCGTCCTAGTGGACGCGGTATCGAATTACGTTACACCGATCGCGAGACAAAAAAAGAGATACGACTAGCAACCGGCACTACTGACGAATCGGCGATTGAGGACCAGAAGAAACAACTGGAAGCCAAACTGCTCCTAGGTATCGATGCCAAGCCCAAGAAACGCGTAGGCGGTCCCCACATGCCATGGGCGGACTTCCGCGAACGGTTCCGAGAATTGCACCTACACGCGCTTCGCGAAGATTCCAGGGAAGCGGTAGAAGTCCGACTGAATGTGGCAGAGCGAATCGCAAAACCTCGCACGCTATCCGATATGGCGAACGCGGAGACGTTGCACGATCTCCAGGTAAAGCTACTGGAGGGCGCGGAAAGCACAGTAGGACCAAAGGGCAAGAAACGCAATCGCGGTCCCCGATCTCCGCACACGGTAAAGTCCTATATGGTCGCGGTGCTGACGGCGCTGAATTGGGCGCGCGATGAGATGCAATGGCTGCAATCAGTTCCCAAGGTTCGCAAGGTTAAGGTTTCAAAACTGAAGCATGCCAAGGGGCGGGCAATCTGTGAGGAAGAGTTTGACCGCGTTCTCGAAAAGGTAAAGGACGTAGTAGGTGCTGAAGCTGAAGAGTCCTGGAAATATCTTTTGCGTGGACTCTGGGAAAGCAGTTTGCGAATTGATGAGTTGCTACATCTCCATTGGTCCGACGGGCAGTACATTGTTCCGCAGTGGAGCAAAGGCAAATTGCCGGTGCTGCTGATCCCTGCGCCCATGCAGAAGAATGACACTGAGGAAAGCATACCGCTGTTACCTACCTTGGAAGCGGTGCTGCTCGAAACCCCCAAGGCGCAGCGGTTCGGATGGATTTTCAATCCTTTGAGTTTGCAAACGAAGCTGGGACGTAAGGTGCGGCATCAGCGCCCTAGCGCCGAATGGGTTAGCCGGATTCTCTGTCGGATCGGTGCGAAGGCTGGGGTTATCGTCCAAGCGGCAAAGGGGGAAGGCAAACCGAAGTTTGCCAGCGCCCATGATCTCCGCCGAAGCTGTGCCGAGAGACTGGCTAACGCGGGAGTCCCAGAGCGGGAAGTTGCCAAGGTTCTCCGCCATGCGGACGTAGAGACTACTCGCAAGTACTACGCGCCGGGGACCGTCCAAGAGTCCGCTGGCATCATTCGCAAGCAGTTGAATGTACCTAGGTACATTGCCAAGTCGGAATCGTCGTAAGTCTAGCGCGCTCGGCAGGATTCGAACCTGCAACCCCTGGTTCCGAAGACCAGTGCTCTATCCAATTGAGCTACGAACGCGAATGCCTTGAAGTACACAAGATTCTGAGTTTATGAATGCGTTCAAAAAAGTGACTGCACATCCATTTATACGCCCAATGGTTGGCATTTCAGCAGAATCTTCCATCCTACCGGACCAGTGAGCGTGCGATGCCTACCTATTCTAGCCGCCGGACGTGGACCAAGAAACCCGGCACGCCCTGCCCCGACTTCCCACTTTTTCGGCATGCCAGGGGATGCTGGAAAAAAGTGCGTGAGAAATTGATACACTTCGGCGAGATTGCCAATGACCCAATAGCACACAGGTTAGTTTGGCATCTATAGTGCGCTTGACCGTTTTGGCAAAACTAAGCGGCGATGGATGCCGAACACGGCTATTGCACCAGCGGGCCAGGTGAACCATGGCCAAACATCTAGGCTCGCCAGCCTTCGTTCGCCAGCGTCGATCGTGAAATGGACTTGGAAGGCCGTTTGCTGTGCGGAACAGTTAATCTCAGTATTCCACTCGCCGGGCGCCGGCAAATCGACGAGCGCCGCGCTTAAGAGTTTGTTTGTCGCTGCATCGTTCGTTGCGACGGCGTGAATCGTTCGGCACGGCGCTCCGGTACTCGTGAGCGTGACGATTATTTGAGTGTTTGGGATAGGCTTACCAGTTTCGGCGTCCTGAACCAGGATGCTAATGTCGATTGGCCCGGCGCGCAGTGGATCGGGTGACGCGAAGACGGAAATTCGGTAAGCGCCATGGCGCTCCATCATAACGATCCTGCCGCCATCCGCCAGCGCGGGTGCGATACACAGCGCGAGCGTTAGAAAACTCGACATCAGCATAAAGGCAGGTGATCGCATACACACCCAACGCAATCAATTAACCAGTGATGGCAAGGTGCCGCGCATTTCCATCGGCTGAAGCACGATCCACACTCCGCAGGCAAACAACAGGCAAATCAGTAACGCCCACGGAGTGAAAGCTTTCGCAGCCTGCGAAAGCCGCGCGGCATTCGCTTCGGAAATACGAAAGCCTGTGTACAGCGACAGAAGTAGACCGAAATCAAGCATGAGCATTTCGAAGTGCGGAATCCATTCGGAAGGTGTGCGACAGCACGCGCACTGTAAAATCGGTGGGCCTAGCACATTCCACCCATGGTCCTCCGCGAAGCGCTGTGTCGCTGGGATGATCGTGTCCCAGCTCGCGAACAGATGAAAGCAATAATGGGCGAGCCACATGCCGAGACCGATTGGAATAAGAGCGAACGAATAGCGAACGGCGATCGTCCGCGAGTCGTCGGTCAATTTCCCCCAATAGCGGCTCATGGTACCCGCAATGTTTACCGTGAGCACAGGCAACAGCACGATCGCAAAGCCGTAATATATTGTTGTGACAAACAATCGCGACGGTTTGCCCGAAAGTATTCCCAATTGATCCTGCCACCGCAGCACGGGCTCAGTCATTCCAGCAGCGTTGGCAAATGCGCCGAAGACGAGCACCAGGACGAGCGCAGCGAGGTCTGGCCGCTGCGTAAATCGACCGATACCGGAGCGTTTTGGATCGCTCCAAAGGGTGGCGCCGGGAACCGTTGCGAGTATGCCTACATTCTCATGCGGGCAGGCGTGAACGCAGTCGAGGCAGAAGGTGCAATCTAGATTCCCGTGCTTGCGGGGCTGAAAAAGTTCGAGTCCACAACCCGCAACTGCCGCGCCGCCCCGGATGCACTCCTTTGTATCGCACGTTGAGCAAACCGCGGGGGCTCGTACTTTCACTTCTAACGGCGAGATGAGCGATTGCACGAAGTTGAACTGGCCGATCGGACAGACAAATTTGCAGAAGGCGGCACCTGCAAAAAAACTGTCAACGATAAATGCGGCCGCGAAGTAAGCGATCGCGATCCAGGCCGTTATCCAAGGACTGCTCCACAGCGAGAACGCTTCGTAGCTCCACAAAAACAGCGCAATTAAACCGACTGCTAACCATTTGCTGCGCAACCAGTTCGGCCAGGGACGTCCGCCCGGGAGCCAGCGGCGGGCCAAACTGCGCGGGAGCGTGAAGGGGCACGCCATGCAGAAAAAATTACCCGCCACGAGCAAACTCAAAATCAACAGGCCGCGCCAATGAATCCAGGGCAAAACGCCCGCCAGGTTCAGTGGACTGATTTGCGGACCTGTCAGCCCGTCGAAGATGACGAGCGCGGCGAGCAATCCCATGAGGGTTTGCAAAAGCGGGCGCGAAAACCTCCACCGCAGAAAGCGGCCGATTAAAGGAACGTGGAGAAGATCGAACGCTGGCCGTGTTGATGCGACCGGCCGCGCGCCGATGATCGGTAGTTGGGCGAGAGTCGCGAGGCGCTTTCGCTTGGCGAGGCGAGTCTTCTCTGCACTTGTCGAACCAAATAAATAGCTGACGCTAATCCAAAACAGCGGCAACAAAAAAGCCACCGATCCGGGCACCCACATCAGGACACCGGCCGCTACCTGATCATCGAGTGCAGATAGCCCATCCAGGCGCGGCACGTTGGAGTAATACGGATACAGCACGCTCGGCGAAAAGCATAACCAGGCCGCCAACAATGTGTTTTGTGCGTCCGCCAGAAGCAAATAGGGAAACAAAAGCGCTTTGGACCACGTCGGACGGCTTGGATAAGGTCGCACTACGGGATACCAAAACAAGAGAGCGGTCGCCACGAAGCAAAGATGCTCGACCACGTGCCAATCTGTTTGATTCAAACCCAGCTCATAGCCGTACGGCGTGTGCCAGAACCACGTGGTGGAGACAAATAGGGGCCATGCGACGAATGGATGCGTAAGATGAATGAATGCTTTACGTAGCGTGCGCGAGCGCAAGAGCGGCGCGATCCAATATATTCGAATGGGGGCCGGCAAGCCGCGGAGCATCGGCAACAGCGGCCAGCCGAGCCAGATTAGCGGCGGCGCGACCATCATCAGCAGCAGGTGCTGCAGCATGTGAACTTGCAGTAATAGCGCGGCGAACGGCTCGATCGGCGACGCGAGGGCGAGATAGACTGCCGTGAGGCCGCCGAGAAACGCGGCTGGCCGGCCGCCATGCCATCGCACTGGATCACGCCGGCGCAGCGACCGCCAGCCGAGCAAATACACGGCGGCTGTTACGATTAACGACGCAGCAAGCCAAGGGGCGAGTGGCCACGAGCGCAGGGCAGCTTGGAGCGTCGGGCTCATAAAGTTGTCATTCGTGCGCGCCTGGCGCGGTTACAATCGGCGTCTCAGCGGCGCCGGCAGGCAATTGGTCCTCGGGCCGCAAGCTGACCAAGAAGTCGACCAGTACGGTCATCTCATTCGCGCTCATTTGCTTGCCATACGCGGGCATGTTGCCGCCGCCGGGCGTGCCGTTACTGACTTGATCGATTAACTGGTTCGCCGTCATTCGAGTGCCGACATTGCTAAGATCGGGCCCGCGGCGGCCGCCAACTCCGTCGAGCGCGTGGCAGTTGCGGCAGTTTTTGTATTGGAATACGACTGCGCCTTGTAACTCGACCGGCGAGCGCTCTTTCACAAAATTCTCGGGCACCGGGTCACCGCTCCAAGCAGTCATTTTCGGCGACCAGGGCGCGGTAGCTCCTTCGTAGGTAAGGGCTCCGAGCGCCGTATATGCAACGATCACAAACAGCACGGCGGCAGGTCGGCGACTGGGTGCTCTTTCACCCCGGTTGCTGATAAACGGCACCAGAAAAAGGATCGCAATGACGATCACCGGAAATACGAGCATGATAAAAGTCTCAACGCTCGGCGGGCTGAGTGAGAGCAAACCGAATAGCCACAAAAACGGCCACTCGGGGCGCGGGTTCGCGCCGGCAAGCGTGGGGTCGGGTGGCGCGGTCGGACCTTTAGGTCCAACAATCGCGGCGATTGCAACCACCACGATCACAGCCAACGACGAAAACAGAACGTCTTTTAGAATGGCATCGCCCAAGAATGGCACGCCGCGCTTGAGTTCCTCGTGGTACGTGGCGTCGTACGTATTAGGATCCACGACTTGTCCCGCTACGGGCGGCGTACTGACGCCGCACTTCAGCACCAGCCAAAGATGGACCGCCAAAAATGCGATCAGCGCTCCCGGGATTACAAAAACGTGCAGTGCGAAGAACCGGCTTAGCGAATCGCCGCCGATGATCTCACCGCCGAGAAGTAAATGCACGATCCGCGGGCCGATTACCGGCACTCGGCCCGCCATCGAACCGGCGACCGCGAGTCCCCAGTAAGCGTCCGGGTCCCAGCGCAGTATCTGCCCCGAGAAAAACATGCCCATCGTGCAGATGAGCAGGAAAACTCCTAGCACCCAAGTGAGTTCGCGCGGGTACTTGTACGCACCGTGCATGAATACCTGAGTCATGTGGACAAGCAGCAGCACGACCATACCAGAACCGGCGTAGTAGTGCAGCGCTCGCAAATACCAGCCGAGTGGCTGCTGGTAATTCAGATACAGCAAGCTCTCGTACGCTTTGTCGGCCGCCGGGACATAGACGAGGGCGAGCCCGATGCCCGTGAGAATCTGGATCAGAAATAGCGTCATTGCCGCGCTGCCGAAAACATACCACCATCCTAGCGGACCTTCGATCTCGCGCGGCACGGGATGCCGCATCATCGGCATCAGCGTATCGCTGATGCCGAGGCGGACATCGAACCAGCGACCAATTTGTTTGAGCAAATTAAACATGGACCGAACTGTCTGTGCAGCGCTTCGCGCTTGCCGTTAGCGTGTCCTGAAGAGTTGGATAGTGGGGGGCCTGAATCTGCAATCGACCTTTTTCAATTCGCCACTCGCAATGGAACATGCCTCGCGGCGGTGGACCAGAAGCCCTCTCTCCATCCGCGTAGTACACGCCGCCATGGCAGGGGCACATGAAGAGGCCGGACTGTGGAAACCAAGACACTGGGCAACCCAAATGAGCGCAGTTGACCGACAGCACGCGAAATTGATCCGCCCCTTCTTCGTTCTTGCCTTCGTTGCGCGCGTACACGCCGGTGAGTGCAGTAACTCCATCCCACGGTTGCCGCAGCGGATTGTCGAAGTTCACCCGGCGCGTTTGATTCAGTGGAAACGCACCCACAGCCCCAAGGTCCACCCAAAATACTGAGCGCTTTCGTAGCCCGAAAAAGTAACCGACGACCGGGACGCTTAAAACGACGGCCGCTATCGTGGCAAGAATCGCCGAAAGCCAGCGCAGAAATGTGCGGCGGCCCGGTCGTGGTGCATCGGTCGCGGTTATGTCTTGGGAGGTAACGTCCATCACTCGTTTGTTCTAAAAAATAGGACTCAATGTTGCTCGGCCACAGCAGTGCTGCCTACCGATCGCCATTGGGCGAGTAGCGCGACAAGATCGTCAATTTCCGCCGTGCTGATTGGTTCATATTCGGCAGTGCGGCCGCGTTTTTCCGCGTAGGTTGGCATACCAAGATCGGGGCGCCCGGTGATGATGATACGTCGAAGCGCTTGATTACTGATGAGCGCGAGGAAGGCAGGCGCGTTGATCGCACCAGGACCCGAGCGGTTTCCTTGCGATCCCGAGCCATCCGGTCCGTGGCAGCCGGCGCACGCGCGCTGATATATGGCCAGCCGGCGCGTATGCTCCTCCACTGCTGGAATAGTTTGGGGCTCGTTTGTGATGGCATACGCAGGCGGCGAGTGATCAAGCGGCGCCTCCGACTTCCAGTGGGATTTAACTCCCTCGGCGAGCAGCTTCACTTGTTTGTCGGTGAGCGAACCACCGTTTACGGTGGCGAATGCAGGCATGAGTGTGCCCGCTCGACCGTCACCGATCACTCGGTGCAGCTCGTCTTCGGGAATAATTGCCACAAATAGAGGATCGTTAAGCGGCGGAGCTGGGCCCAGTTTTCCGGTGGCTCCGTGACAGCCGGCGCAGTTGGTCGTGTAAAGCTGATCAAAATTAGCGATCTGTTCGGGACTGACTGGCAGATCGGCTTGATCGGGCTTGCCCGACAGATTGCAACCGCCCGCGTTCAACAGAATCATGCCAACGACGGCGCTAAGCCGCAACGCGAATCGAAAGCTGCAAATGTGGTTTAACGAATGGTAATTCACGATCGCACTTCGTCCCGCGACTAATTGCCTACAAAGTCGGCTCGTTGACCTTCGCCCGCAGGCGGAATGTAGACTTCTTCCGAACGTAAAATGACAATCGCCGCCACGATTCCAAACACAAATTGTGAGGCGACAAACCAAGGCCAATCGACTCGCTCTTGGAGAACTGGATTCATGATGCCCATCATTCCGTAGCTTAGCGCCGTCCAAAGCAGCGGCATGAGCAAACCGCCCCAAGCAAGCGTTCCTGAGATTTTTGGCACGCGCGGCAACACGATGGCGAACGCCAGCCCAAAGCTGAGCGAAAGGATCGCGTGAATGATGAGTGCCGCCACGAACCAATCTGGGTGATATGCTTCCAGAACGTCCGCTGTAGATTGCGCACCTTCGGGCGTCGTCATCGCGGCGAGCAAGTTGACCGGATACCAAATACCATGACCGACGGCGAGACTCCAAAGGATAGCCGGGATCGGCATTGCCAATCCGCCGACGGCGCCTCCTACAAGGCCCGCCAGGATTCGACCGCGGTTTTCGAGCAGCATGAACACAATCGCGGCGACGACGCCGAAGATCAATTGCGAGATCACAAACCAGAACCAGGCGATGCCATCGCGGACCGCTGGGTTCATCACGCTGAATGCAATGTAGCTTGCGGCGGTCCACAACAGTGGCATCAGCAGCGCTCCCCAAGCGAGCGGCTTGCGAAAATCGGGCAGCATCGGCAACAAGACTCCGTAGATCAAGCCCAGGACGAGCGACACCACAATATGAATAAAGATACCGGCGATCAGCAGCCCAGGATTGAACTGCTCGAGTTCACTGGCGCTCATGCTGCCAACACCCGGAATCACCATGCCGGCCAACAGATTCACGGGCCACCAAATCCCGTGACCGCTCAACAATCCATACACAAGCACCGGCAACGGCATCAGCAAACCACCGACGAAACCACCTTTGACACCAGCCGACACCGGGTGGACTTTCACCGGCAGCCGCAAGCGATAGCCGGGCAGACCGTGGCGCAGCCGCTGGACTTCACCAGGAGCAGGAACAATTGGCTGCGGCCGAAGCGCTGGTTCGACGCGAGGCTCGTGCCAGTGGCCGCGGCCCGGTAAGAGCTGCGAGATCCACATTCCCAAACCGATGACGAACACGACGCCACCAACCAGCAGAAATGCGAGGCTCGCCGCGATCCCCATTGCCATTAGCGCGATCCCCAGGGCCAGCACCAGCGGCGCGACCGTTGGCTTAGGCATTTCGATCGCCGGCGAGGATGCAGAATTATCTGCTAAGTGTGATTCGTCGATCATGCCCCGCTGCTCCGGCTAGCCACATACACCACCAGGAACACGACAATCCAAACCGCATCGACAAAGTGCCAATACCAGGCGACCAGCTCAACGCCATTGCGAAACTTTTCTGTCAGCTCGCGTCCGATCGCCAGAACGAGGACGATCAGCATGGCGACAATTCCAACGGTAACGTGCAGGCCGTGAAATCCGACGAGCGTGTAATAGGTCGACCCAAACAGATTGCGGCCGATCGTGAGATGGTGATCGACAATAAGGGTACGCCACTCGATGGCGGTTCCCAACAGGAACACGATTCCGAGTGCCGCCGTTCCAGCCAATAGAAATAGGAAACGTTTCTGTTCGCCGCGATGGAGGGAGCGTTCGGCAAAATGAATCACGACGCTGCTCGATAAGAGGCAGATCGTCGTGGCGATGACCAGGGGGAGCGACAGCGCTTGTGCCGGCGTTGGGCCAACCGTGTCCTTGCCCATGAACGCCACGTAGGTGGCGATCAGTGTGCAAAAGAACGCGACTTCGGAAAGCAGAAAGCTCGCCATGCCCCATTGGGCCGGCTTGAGCATTCGCTCCGGCGCTATCGGCGGCGGTACGGGCAGATCGCTGGCAGGTTGAGTCATGGCTATTCGTTTCTACCTAAACTGAGCTGGCTATTCATACTGCCAATCGGGGTCTTCAGGGTGTTTCAAGTCCCACAACGGTCGGCGACTGTGAACGGTCGGCACTTCTTCGAAGTTATAGGAGGGCGGCGGCGAGGTGGTCATCCACTCAAGCGTCCAGGCATCCCAGGGGTCGTCGCCGGCCGGCTTGCCTTTCCACAACGAAGTAATAAGGTTGTAGACCAAGATTGCGTAGCTCGGTACCTGAATGAGAGCGCCAAGCGTGCTGAGCTGGTTCCAAATCTCCCAACCGTGGCCCGCGTCGTACGTGTAAATCCTGCGCGGCATTCCGAGCACGCCCGAAATGTGCATCGGACCAAATGTGAGAATGAATCCGATGTACAAGAGCCAGAATTGCCAGCGGGCAAGTCGCTCCGACAGCATCCGGCCCGTAACCTTCGGGTACCAGTAATGAATACCAGCGAACGTGCCAAAGAGCGTGCCGCCGATCAGCACCCAATGGAAGTGCCCCACCACGAAGTAGCTGTCCGAAAGTTGGAAATCGAACGGCGCGGCGCCGAGCATAATGCCGGTGAGGCCACCGATGAGGAACATCGACAAAAAGCCGAATGAAAATAGCATCGGCGACGCGAACCAAATTCGTCCCCCGTACATCGTCGCCAGCCAGTTAAAAAACTTAATACCGGTGGGGATTGATACCAAAAACGTGGCCACAGCGAAAAAGAGATCGGGCATCCGTCCCATGCCAACGCAAAACATATGATGAGCCCACACGCTCAAGCTAATGAACGCGATTCCCATGGTGGCGGCGGCCATGAATTCGTAACCGAACAGGACTTTGCGCGAGAACACCGGGATAATTTCGGAGACCATTCCGAACACCGGCAGAATCAAAATGTAAACCTCGGGATGACCGAAGAACCAGAACAAGTGCTGCCATAAATATGCCGATCCGCCATTAGGCACATCGAAGAAATGCGCCCCGAGCTGACGGTCGAAAATGATCATGGTGAGGGCGGCCGTGAGCGGCGGAATGGCCAGTAAGATCTGAAACGATGTCCACAGCATCGTCCACACGAAGAAGGGCACCTTCCGCAGCGTCATCCCGGGTGCGCGCATTCCCAAAATGGTGGCGATGAAGTTAACGCCGCCAGCGATCGTGCCGATGCCGCTGACGATTAGCCCCAGCGCCCAGAAGTCCGTCGCAGCACCGCGCGAAAAAGTATTTGAAGTGAGCGGGGCGTAAGCGAACCACCCCACGGCCGGCGCGCCGCCCGTGATGTAGCTCATGTAAACCATCACGCCGCCGAACAGCGTGACCCAGAAGCCAAATGCGTTAAGCCGCGGGAATGCCATGTCGCGGGCGCCGATCATCAGCGGTACGAAATAATTGCCGATCCCGATCAGGATCGGCATGCCGACGAAAAACACCATCGTCGTGCCGTGCATTGTGAATAGCTGGTTGAATGTGTCCTGATCGAGCACCTTCGAGCGCGGATAAAACAGTTGCCACCGCATTAAAATTGCTTCGATGCCGCCGATCACCAGGAACACAATGCTCATCACCACGTACATGATGCCGATCTTCTTATGATCGACCGTGGTTGCCCACTCATGCGCCTGGGCGGTCCAGCCCATATTCATCGCAACGTCGGCCGGGCGGTCGGCGAGTTCGATGCCGCGAGGTTGTTCAACCAGTGATGACATGTTCGTGGCCGAGCGCGCGCGGAGTCTTAGCGAAGTGAAAGCAGATAACGGACGATTAATTGCTGATCGCGCTCCGTAAGTCCAAACGCGGGCATCAGGCAGCCGGGTTTTATTGGTTGGGGGTCGCGAACCCAATCCGCGAGCGTTTCGGGCGTGTTCTCAATGATGCCCGACGCGAGCGTCTGGCGACTCATCAAATGAGTTAGGTCCGGTGCATAGGTGCCGCGGGCAGGCGTGCCGCGCACGGCATGGCAATTCACGCACGACTGAGCCAGGAACTTTGCCCTCCCATCTGCGACTGCCGACTCTTCGAGGGCTGCCTTGGATTCATTGGCGAGCCACCGTTCAAACTCCTCGGGCGTGTCGACATTCACGCGCAGCAACATATTCGCGTGCTGCGCCCCGCAAAACTCTGCACATTGGCCGAGCTGCAGCCCTGGTTCCTTCGTTTCAAGCATCAAGGAGTTCACGCGACCGGGAATCAGGTCCACCTTGCCAGCAAGCCGCGGCACCCAATAGCTGTGACAGACGTCGGCCGATTTCAGCGTCAAATACACGGGCCGCATAGTGTCGTCGTCACTGACGGGCATGTGCAATTCGTTGGCCGTGACAAAACCCAAGATTCGCCCGTCGTAGGATTCGTACACATACTCCCACCACCATTGATGCCCGATCACGTTGACAAACAGTGTGTTGTCACCTGGCTTCGACTTTGGTTGCGTCTTCTCGACATCCCACAGCGTGCGCGTGGTCACGAGCACAAGAAAGAACACGATCAGTGTCGGCGCGGCAGTCCACGCAACTTCAATCGGCATGCTGCCGTAGACCTGCGGCGGCTCGCCCGTTTGCTCCACTCGCGGCTGGCGAAATCGCCAAACCGAATAGAGGAGCACGCCTTCGACAACGACAAAGATCAGCCCAGTGACGACGAAGGTGAGAATCGCCAGGTCGACGATCGAATGAGCGCCGGGCGAGGCCGGCGCGAAGATCGACATGTTTCCCGGCGATCCCCGGACTGCAGCGAGCAGAGCGCATTGGCCAATAACATCCACGTGATCAATCCCTCAGATCTCGCGCTCGCCCGTTGATTGGCAGTATATCGATTAAGTCGGGCTGTGCAATCGACCGCGCTGACGTCTAATTCGACGCGCAGCCGATTTCTACAATCCTTGTTCGCTACTAAATTGCATCGACCGTGCGCGTTTCGCGAGCAAGCTCGACTTTCTCGCTATCCAGGTTGATTTTGACGATATCGGGCGTAAAAAAAAATGCGAACGTCCAGTCGATCATGATCCGTAGCCGCCGGCTCCAGCCTGGCATCTGCATTAAGTAATATGTCCGCCGAATAAACCACGCTGGAACGCCGCGCACCCTCGCCTTAATTAACGTGGCGAACCCTTTGCTGTGGCCAAGCGAACCCATCATTCCTAGTGTGTCGTAAATAAACGGCTGTGGCGTTTTGCCATCGAGCGCGCCGACGATGTTTCCAGCCAGAACTTTCGCCTCTCGTATTGCATGCTGCGCGAGACCTGGATACGGCTTGCCGTCGGGCCCCGGAACGGACGCGCAATCCCCCATAGCCCATACCTCGGGATGGCTCTTGCACCGCATGGTGCCTTCAACCACGATATGGCCGCGCCGGTCCTTATCCACCGGTAACTCGGCGACAACCGGGCTAGGCACTACACCCGCCGCGAGAACAATCGTGTCCGTTTCAATAATCTCGCTTGGCAGGCGTACACTGCCAGGTTCGATCGCCTCAACTCTCGAGTTAGTCCGAATCTCCGCTCCCCGCCGCCGTCGGAGAACATCGGTCCCATACGCAGCCAGTTTCGGGTCGATTTCCGGCATGAGACGATCCGTCGCCTGCAGCAAAATGAACCGCACTTCGTCTCGATTAACGTGTTTGTAGAGCGGTGCAATCCCATCCGCAAATCCGGTCAGCTCACCAAAGAGTTCGACGCCGACCAATCCGCCGCCGATGATAATGAAAGTGAGCTGTCGCTGCTTCCGGACAGCGTCGCGCTCCACGTCGGCCCGCTCGAACCTTTCAATGATGTGACTGCGAAGCAGGAATGCGTCGGCAAGTGTCTTGAATGTGAAGGCGTTCTCGGAGCCGGGAATCATTGTTCGGTTCGTCATCGCTCCCAGCGCAATCACGAGTTGGTTGTACGGCACCTCGGCCGTTTCACCCCCATCGCTTAGCACAGCGACATGCCGCTCCAAGTCGATGCGCTCGACTGTCGCCTCGACAAAGCGCGTCGTCCGCAAGAACGCTCGGATCGGAAAAGAGCAATGGCGGATATCTAGTGCGCCGGAGCAAACCTCGAACAACATTGGCGTCATCACTAGAAAATTGTCGCGGCTCACGAGAACGATCTCGATGTCCCGCCGGCGCTTGCAGAGCCGTTCCAAATGACGGGCCGTCGCGACGCCGCCGAAACCCCCGCCAAGAATCACGATCCTGGTTTTCGACGACTGATCAGCGCCGGCGTTCCGTAGTTGTTCGCTGCTCAAGATGGACCTCGCTCGATCGGCGACAAATTAACCCATCGTGCGACTGCAGGAACCAGGGCTGTCGCCGTGAACACGGTGCAATTCACTAGCCGATTGCTCATTGGAGACGCTTTCGACTGATCCGATCAAGTGTTCCTTTGCGTTTTCGCTGCCGTTGTGAACTAATTGTGGGGGAGCACGTTTATTTTCTCTTGGCTTAGCGTCTGCAAGTGAACGTCAATTGCTTTAAATAGACGAAGAATCCGAGTGGTCCTACGTACCCAATCGGCACCGGCCGGCAAGCCTCGCAGCTCTAACGCCACGTGCCATGGCATTGGTGAATACCATAGCTGAGAGCGGGCGGAGATATTCCGCTGTACCAATAGCTGGATGGCGGACCGAGATACACCCGCATCGGAATCTTCGCGCGATACTTGGCCGGATTGCGCCGCCAAACGCGAGTGACGAAAGCGGGCCCTGTCGCTTCGAGAGGATCGTCGTAAGCCAGGATCTCACTATCAGGACAATCGAGGCAAGCTTTAAGACAATCTTCCCACAGCGGATGCTGGGCGCAACTTGCGAGAAAATATTGCCCGCAAAAACTTTGATAGGCAGGGTTGTCCGATTCAGCCGGAATCAACAACGTGCAATCCGCTATCAAATCGTCCACGGCTTTGAACATGCGAAAATCCAGGTCTGCATACACGCCGCCATGAACAAACAGGACCATGTAGCGAAACATATCGATCCGCATGATCGGCTTCGGCATGATCTGGAATGCGTGCCAGTATTGCGGGAAGTGCTTCTGAACGAATGACGCAATTTCATCATCCGTCCACAGCCGATGTTCCCACGGCGGCGACGGATGCAGCCGAGTCACCGCGTCGCGATTGCTACGCCAGAACTGCGGGACCTGGCTCGTTCGCCACGTTTGGTGAAAGATCAGCGGAATATGACGGGCGAGATTCGAACGCTCGTAGTCCGAAAAATGAACGAGCTGGTCCGGATCCGAAATATACTCGCCGCTCGTACTGGCTTGCTCGATCTCGCGCTGCCATTTGCGCTGCAAGAACAAGCGCAATAGCCACGGACACCGTTTCCCCAGGAAGCTGACGATTGACCGCATCGCAATACTCGCGGACCCATCCAACTACAAACAAGAAGATCAATTCTACTGGCAGCGTGCCACTGCTACCAATACGCTGCCTGGGCAGCGTCGCTCCCTAGGGGGGTTTTTGCGCACGACGATGAAAGGAGCGATTGACAAAGTTGGAAACTCGGCTTGGCCCAGATTTCGGTCGTCGTTTTGCAGTATACGATCCCCACGTCGCGTGGCAAGCAAAAACGCTGAAAGGCCTTGTTTTTAAGCGTGCAGCCAGCGACCCTTCTTTGCCAATCGTGTCGATCGGCGCCTTTTACCAGCACATGTTCCGGACCCGCAGCCTTTGCCGTTGTCTAAAAATGCACGGCGCACGTATTAGCGGTCGCTATGTCTTCTGATACGAGCTCACTATCATTGGCGGCGTAGTATTCGGGTGGTTGTTCCGGTAGCGCGGCAAGCGCAGATCTTATTCATGACGCAAGGAATCAAAAGCAATGAGCTGCAAATCACCAATAGGCGGCAAGGTCATATTCTAACGAACATCAACGTGTGGTCGCCCGATTCAAAATGGATCGTTTACGACACACGCTCCGACCCGGCCGGCGAAAAGTTCGACGCCTCCACGATCGAAATGGTGAACGTCGAATCGCGCGAAGGCAGGGATATCTATCGATCGCAGAACGGCGCCCACTGCGGCGTCGCGACCTTCAGCACGACAAAGAACTGCGTAGCGTTTATTCTTGGACCCGAACATCCAACCAGCGATTGGCAATACTCTCCGTGGCATCGGCAAGGCGTGCTGGTCGAAGTCGAGAAGCCAGGCGTTGCTGTTCCGCTCGATGCGCGCAATATCACACCGCCATTTACGCCAGGCGCGCTGCGCGGTGGCACGCACGTGCACGTATTTCATCCCTCTGGCGACTTGTTGAGCTTTACCTACGAAGATCATGTCTTGGCTAGCCGTCGCGCAGAGCCCAGCTCGGCCGATGTTCAATTAAGTCAACGCAACGTCGGGGTCAGCGTCCTCGCGCATCCCGTCCATGTTCCGCACGACCATCCGCGAAATCACGATGGTGCGGCGTTCTCAGTTTTGGCAACCCAAACCGTCAACCACCCTCGCCCTGGCTCCGATGAAATCTCGCGCGCGTGCGAGGAAGGCTGGGTTGGTTCCAGCGGCTATCTCCGACCAGACGGCTCTCGGCAGTGCCTAGCAATCGCATTTCACGGAACCGTGATCTCTGCCAAGGGCGACCCATTTGTTGAGGTCTTTCTCGTCGATCTGCCAGACGACCTCACACGCGCCGGCGATCGCACACTCGAAGGAACAGCCACCACATCTCCCGCTCCGCCGCGCGGCACCCAGCAACGCCGCCTCACCTATACAGAGAACCGCAAGTATCCCGGCCTGCAAGGCGTGAGGCACTGGCTTCGCAGCTCGCCAGACGGATCGCAAATCGCGTTCTTGATGCGGGACGACAACGGCGTCATCCAAATCTGGGTGATCTCGCCCAATGGCGGCGAGCCTCGACAAGTTACCGTCGGCGACTTTGACGTTGCCTCGGCGTTCAGCTGGAGTCCGAGCGGAGATCGGATCGCTTACGTTGCAGACAACAGCGTCTTTACAACAGATATTGCTTCGGGCGAAACCGTACGACGAACGGAACGCAGTGATAGTAGCTCAGCCCCACGTCCCGAAGCCTGCGTTTTCTCCCCGGATGGAAGTAGAATCGCCTACGTGCGCCGCGTGGCTTCCGGTGCCGGCGATTTCAATCAAATCTTCGTAGTAACGCTTCCTTAGCGCACGGCATTCACAAGCTTTGGCCAGCGACGCTGCTTACATTCATCGCGGCTTCAATTTCAATCGCTCGACCGCGCTTCGAGCCACTTCATGCTTCATGAACAGCCGCCAAATCAACCCGGTGCGCACGTTTTCAATCGCGAGCAGCATCGGCCCTTCATCGATACCCAAGTTCTCATCCTGCCCGAACGGTGGCGACACGCTGAAAGAATCAACGAACGCATACCCACCTTTCTCTGGATCGCGCCAAGCCAGCGGCTGCCCGTGAATGTCCGTCAATGATTTATACTCACGCAGCGCGGCCATGCTCTCCCTGGGTGTGAACATAATCGCCGAACCGGCCCCGTACGGCGGCAGTACACCATTGTGCCAGTTTTCGTTGTCGCTAACGCTCGGCCGCACATCAGCCACCACGTAGTGATCGCGAAACGCGCACGGCGCCACGCCCCAGCGATTTTCGCTGAGCGTGGGAAATTGTGAACTAACCTCGATACACCGCTGCCGCTGCGTCAGCGCCGCGCGACGCGAATTCTCGAACCAATCCACTGCAGTGCTCGATTCGCCGAACGCCGTCGGATCATCGGCCCCGAGATGCCGGTAGTCGATCCAGCAGTGCGAAAAAAAATAGGTGAACAGCGAGCCGTTCCAGGAAACCACATACGGCGGCATCTCGCCATGCCGTTTGACGATTCGCTTTGTGTGATAATACGTCGCCGGCTCCAGCGCATGCTTGTCGTTCGGCGATCCAACGGCCAAAAAATAAGTCAGCCGCTCTTCATCGCTGCACCATTCCCAATGGTTCTTGTGAAAATCGCCCGGCCCATCCACGCCACGATCGCTTTTCGCTTGCCACCCCATCGTTAGGTAGCCAGCCTTTTCGTCAAACATCCCACGCCAATCCGCATCGGCGATCAAAGTGTCGGCCAGCTTCGCCACCTCGCCGCCGAAATAAACGGCTGCAGTCATCACCCCCGCTTGCAACAGCGAATGGTCGACCGTGCTCGCCGTCAGCTCATAGTGATGCTTCGTTTTACTGAAATCCGGAAGTCCGCCGTTCTCGCCATTAACGAAGTGGAAGTAAATCCCCAGCTTCTTGTTGTCTTTCCGATCGACCAGCGCGTGAAGAATCGTTTTCGCTCGCTCCTCCCCTTCTAGCTTGCTGATCCAGCCACGTTCCACACCGATCGGCAACGACGACAACTGAAACCCAACCGCCGCCGTGCTGCAAATCGTGTCGCTCGTCTTGTCCTTGGCGAGCATCGTCGGCTTCCCGACTTCGTTCCAAAAATATTGAAAGCAGCCTTTCTCGATCGCGTCGAGCAGCTTCTCATCGTCGGCCGAAAACTCATACTTCGAGGCGGCCAACGTCTCGGCCGTCGCCTCAATGGCCGGTTCCGCGGCAATCAGAGTAGTCGGCGTCAAACAAATCGCAACGGCCGCCGCTCGCAGCCAGCCTGTTGATCGCTTCATCGCTTCGCCCGTTCTACGCGTTATGCGACTATGAAATCGCGTCCGTTCAAATTCAAATAAAAAGGGGACGTTCGCTTTTCAACGAACGTCCCCAAATTCATTCACTACAAATATTTGGCAACATCAACGCTTAGCTGCGACGACGGCCCAATCCGATCATGCCTACAAGGCCGACCAGCGTCAGGCCAATCGTGGCCGGTTCCGGCACGACGGTCTGCATGCTGAAGTCGTCGATGAACGCCGAGGGATCAGGATTCGGCTGCGAGAACATATTGAGCGCCGAGAAAACGCCACGCACGAACAACGTTCCCGCCGGCGCGGTTCCCTGCACCGCGTACAGCTGCGCGTTATAGCCAGGTAGGCCCGTGCCTGGGGTCAAAGACGGCCCGACGTTCGTAGTCACACTGCTGAGAACGCCGTTAGCGCGATTGTTATCGTTGTCGAACTCAATCGTCAGCAATGTCTGAGTTGGCGACCCAGGCAAAAGACCCGAATAATTGGAGCCCGCACCAATATAACCCGAGAACTGATACGTCAAGCCAGGCACACCGACGACGTCTTGATACATGTTCAAGTTGGCGTAGTCGCCCGTAATGTTGTTGCCTTGAAACGCTTTCACGAAGCCATGAAAGTCGTTAGGGCTGGTGTCGACACCAACCTGGGTAAAATTCTCGATCGTAATCAAATCGGTCGTTGGACCGCTGTTCGTTTTAAATTCATCAAGCGTCCAGACGTTCGGCGTTTGACCCGATGCGCCGGTCGGCTTGTTATCGAGATCGCCGTTGAGCAGCAAATTCACAGCACTGCTTCGCCCGGCTAGCGCGGTCAAAACGACTAGCGCCGTTAGAAAGGTGAAACAAACTCTCATCATCTTCATTAGAATCGCCTCCAAAAAAACCCGAATTGAAAATCACGGTGAAGTGCGGCAGTCATACATTGAGCTGCCAATCGCCGCTTCTTTCTTCCTGTCGCAATATCGTTTAGGCAACCGGCCCACGCTTACCGCGCAAGCCAGTGATCGCCAGCAAACCCATTGTAATCAACGTCAAGCTGGCCGGTTCAGGCACCGCGCTACCCGCCAGAGCCGACCCGAAGCCGGTCCCAGCCAAGTCGCCGTTAAAATCAAAATTTGAGAACAGATCCGTCGCGGAATCATTCGGACTATTCGCGGCACCCAGGTTCTGAGCCCGGAACATGATTTGCGTATCGCTCGGAAGTCCTTGCCAGGTATTGTCGAAAGGCAATGCTCCGCTCGTCATCACGGCCCCGCCGTTGATACTGATGCGGTATTCCATCGTTCCGGCCGTCACCACATTCGGATCGTTCTGAATGTCCGGCTTGGTGGTATCCGCGAGCACCGGCGGCGTGTAAATCATGCGAATTCGCACGGTATCGCCCACATGATACACGGCCCCGCCTCCCGAGCCTTGCCCAAACGCACTCCGCCAGGTGTCGTAGTCAGCCTGGTCGATCACATCCATGCTCGCGCCGTCATTGTTGCCGTTTGCGCGAAAGTCGGTCGTCGACCCGAGCGTATCTCGCCAAACCACATAGTCCGCCGCGTCGACAGTACCGTTATGGTTGTAGTCACCCAGCGGACCGCTGCCACCAAATGAATAAGCCGGCACCACACCGCCGAAGATCGTCCCAATCGAACCGGGGCCCGACGTGTAGAACCCATCGTTGGAAGTCACATCGAAAATCTCGTTGCCAATCGAAGTCGACTTGAAATAAACGCCGGCTTCCTTCCGGACCGACGCATTCGCCGTCGTCATCTTCAAATCGAACGCAATATCAAATGGCTGCCGCCGCGAAAAAATATGGCCCGTGTTGTTTTCACTTACCGTCGCGAGTCGCATCACGTGCTCATCGCGAACGAACGTTCCGCCGTCGCCCGTACCAGCGGCACCCGTGATGCCCGTCTCGGCAAGCGAATAGGAAGTCGGAAACGGTGTGATGTGTTGCGCGGCCGGAGAGACTACCGTAGTCGGCGTGGGATTGCCGGCTTGCGTCCACGTTTGCGTGATCGTCGTCGGATATAGGTCGCTGTAGTCCGTGTAAGGAAAAGTTATCAGCTCATCCGGCACGTACAAGCTTTGAGCTTGAGTCGATAGAGCGAATAACGCGCTGCAACAAAAGACGACAATCCGAGTTGTCCGAGTAGATGGCATCACTGCAGAACCTCAACCGAAAGAAGACCAACCAGTGCGCTTGGATATTCAACCGAAACGATCAGAGCATAAAGCTTCGCTGCAAGCGCTTTCATCCGCTGCTCCAGCTTAATCCCTCACTCTAACCTTTGTCAATAATTCCGGCTTGAAAACAGAAAAAATTACCTAAAACATCCGCATGTATAGGGAAAGACGGCTAATAATCGCCGCTCACGATTTCGCCGTCCGCCTTATTACCGAGCCGATTGAACAGCTCCCGGTCAATATCATAACTGAGGAAGTGCACGCCCCCGTCTGCCATGGCGGCGTTAATCCCGCCGGAATGGGCTGCACCAAATTGGAAGTGAATGGCCCCAAACTGCTGGGTCTCTTCTATTTTGTCCTCAGCACTTTCGCCATCTTGCGCGAGCGGAAAGATAGTGCATCGAAGCTGGTCGTAGTCCCAGCCATCCGCCCAGCCTAGGTTGTCCGATACGATGTCCCCGTTCTCGTAATGATCCGAAGGTACTCGCTTCTCGGCAACCATCATCGTCTTACTAGTTCCGTCCGTGATTTTCTGGATCGTGCACAACTTGGTATAGCCCATATGCGTTTTGGACGCATACATAAAATCGCAACGTTGAAATATTCCGCGATAGATCAATGGCGTGTTATTGATCATAATACTAATCGGTGGCATTCCTGGTCCGTTCAGAGCCGAACTTCCCCAAAAACATTCGGGATAGTGGCTCGTGGGATTGTTCAAATAGTCATCGAACGAAGGTGTCAGATTCGGGTCCGATCGGACCGGCCCAGCCGTTACACCAGCGTAGTCCGTTAAAGAAACTCCCCCGGGTCGCACTGCGGGAGCGCGACGCGACGGACAGTTGTAGATGGGAATCACTATCGCCTTCATTTGGGTCCAGTCGACGATGTTCTGCACCGCACCCTCTTCCAAGTAAGGCGTGATCTGGAACTGCCATCCTAGCCCTTGCTCGGTCGGTCCATTGACAGGGCCTTTGGGCGGGTTGTTAATGTTGTAATCTTTTAAGAAATGTGTGATATCGGGATTCGGCTCCGTCCCACCGAGCGGAAAGAACTTCATCGCATCATAAAAGTTATGAATCGATAACCCGATGTTCTTGAGATTGTTCTTACACTGCGTCCGCCGCGCCGCTTCGCGCGCCGCCTGGATCGCCGGTAACAACAGCGCGACCAAAATTCCAATGATCGCAATCACGACGAGAAGCTCGACCAGCGTGAACCCACGCTTGCCTCGCAGTTGCTTGTCCGCCATGGCCAAGACTCCGCTGTAAAAAAGATGAGGGGCGACAAAGAGACCGCCTCAAACCGCATTCTATGCCCGCGCTGCAAACGTTGCAAGCGCTTTCAGTCCTATTTGTTTAGGCTTTTTCTTGAATCCGTTGGCCGCCAAAACGGCCCGATTCCCGACGCCGTTTGCAAAAAACCAGCGTACCCACTGCGGAAATGATGAGTGCCAACACGCCAGGCTCCGGAACTCGCGCCCCAGCCCCCAACCCCGAGCTCCCCACATGCTCGCGCCACACCACGTAGTCCTGCATGTCCACTACGCCGTCGTTGTTCCCATCCGCGGCCAGCGAATTCACCGACCCGTAAGTCGAGCGCCAATAATCGTAATCCGCGCTGTTCACGACCCCATCGCCGTTGTAATCCCCCGCGATGAACACCGTATCGAGCGCGGCCTTCACTTCCGGTTGATTAGCAAACAACGCACTCTGCCGATCCGAACCGTCCAAGTAAGCCATGAGAGCCATCGTCGAAAGCGCGATGTTCCAGTTATCGTTCGTCGAGGGAACCGTTGAAGGGCTCGTCGCACCCGTCACCCAGATCGCCGAATCCGCAAGACCTTGAGGCCCATCCAAACCGTTGCCCAAACCATTGTCTAACAAATACCGCAGCGCATCTTCCGACCCAGGCGCACCGGCAAGCAGCGCTTCCGCCACGCTCCACGGCTGAAACAAATTCGGCTGCCCAAAATTGTTGAACAAGTTCCACGGCTGATAAGTGCCGGCCCCCGCTCCCGCATCCGGTTGCATGAAATCCGGCCGCCCGAGCTGCGTCAGCTTCGCGGAAACGTCCGTTTCTGAACGCACGAAGTTTTCCCAAGGATTACGCGCTAAACTGCGTGACGCGTAACTATCAGCCCCGCGCTGCGACGTATCCACAAACAAGTTGATGAGCGCCTGTGCAAATGACGCCCGAAAATCCGTGCCGAACGAGTACGTCAGATAATTCTGCGGCGTCGCGAGTGAAGCCAACGTGCGGCCTGTGTCCTTGTTCCACATCGTGGCGAGCGGCACATTGTTGGCCGTGTTCAGGGCCCCCGCCATCGCGATCACTTTGTTCTCATTCGTGTAACCGTTGTACGTGCAGGGACTTGTACCGCACGAATTAAACTGCCCTGTGGTCTGATAGTACGCCTGCTTGTAAGCGCCGGTGCCCGCAAACACCGAGAAATTGAATCGATTTTCGAGCGTGTCGATCGAGGTCTTCAGCGGGCTCGACGTCGTCGTGTCCTTATAATTGTGCAGCGCCAAGGCCATGAACGACGCGTCAATGCTCGACTCTTCATGCGAGCTGTCTGGCGCGCCCGTCACCAAGTCCAAAAAGCGTGTTGGCAAATACGTCGTTTGATTGCGATTCGTATTGAGCGTCGTCACCAACTGCCCCATGTACGAATCCGCGTCCGACTGCGTAACCCAGCCATGTTTCACCGCCGACGGCAAATCCCACACCACGCCCGTCGTGGTGTTCAACGCGCCAACCGAGGTATTGTCCGACGAGTTCGGAATCAGCCCCGACGTCTTGTTCCGTGCCGCCCACAACCCCAGGAATTGCCGCTTAGCCAAACGCTCAACCACATCGTGAATCGGGGCCGTCGAAGGATCGAGGCTCCCGCCCTTCTCTGTCAGATCAAAGTCATCGAGATACAGCGACCCGCTCGCCGGGCCAGAGTTTGCGTTGACCAAAAAGCTAACCGCAAACGTCCGCGAAAGATCCGGTGTGCCAGTCACGGTCCACCCGTTGCTCAGATCTAGCGGCGCGTCGATCTTTGTCCACGTTGCGCCCGCGGGGATCGTGTAGCTGCGACTCGCCCGGCTGCTGTTCGAATCCTGATAATCTTTGATCTCGAGCGAAAACGTAATCGGCGACGCCGTGTCGTTACGCACATACCCGCCGAGCGAAGAATACTGCGTCAAATCGCGGTCCTGTCGATACGCGGCATTTGAAGGCAGCGAACTCGAAAACATCTGGAAGAACCCAAACCCGCCGTCCGGCAGCGAGCCGAGGTTCGCCTGATAAGCGCCCTTGCCCGAATGCGTGATGGTCGATTCTTTCGTGAAGCTCGTGATATTGCCGGCCGACAGCGACCCGCCCCATAAATCCAGCGAATCGCTCCGCTCGCCGTTGAGCAGCGGCACATCGCTCAAGTCTCCAGCGATCGCCGCGCGGGCGCTGAACACAATCAGCGAAAGCGCGCACGCCATGAACCAATTGCAACTGTTCGATTTCGCCAGAAAACGTGCCATGCGCTCAACCACCTAACGCACCGCCGTTGGTGCGGATCACGTCCGTGTAAAACCGCGCCGACGCCTTCGGCACGCGCTGCTGAGTTTCAAAATCTACGCGTACGATTCCAAACCGTTTCGAAAAGCCCGATTGCCACTCGAAATTATCGAGCAGCGACCATACAAAATACCCGCGCAGATCAACGCCTGTTCCGATCGCCTCTCGGGCCGCCTTTAGATGACTATTCATATATTGTACACGCCGCGTGTCATCGAGGACCCCTTTCGGCGCAACAACATCGTCCAGCGCGACCCCGTTCTCCGTGATGTAGAGCGGCACATTGCCATAGCGACTTGCCACCCACTTCAAAATCTCCGTCAGCCCGGCCGGGTAAACTTCCCAGTCCATTGCCGTGTATTCGCTCTGCGGCTGCCGCACCGCCTTCGCCCGCGGCGGACCCCCGGATGGATCATCCGCGGCAACCAACCGCAGGTAGTAATTGATGCCCACGAAATCGATGGGCTGAGACACTTGAGCCAGCTCTTCGGCTGTCCAATCGCTCCAAGCCTCGCCGTATAAGTCAGCCATTTCACTCGGCTGCTTTCCCAACAGCGCAGGATCGAGAAACTGCCGATTGAAATAAGCATCCCAACGATTCGCAGCCTGCTTATCCTCATCGCTCTCGCTCGCCGCGTGAATCGGCACGAGATTCACCACCAGCCCGATCTTGTTTTTTCCGCGGGCGCGATACGCTTCGACTGCCGCCGCATGCGCCTTGAGCAAGTTCTTCGACACCGCGACCGCTTCGCGCCAGTCGCGCCGTCCCGGCGCGTGCCCACCCATCACATACCCTTCGTGCACAACCACCCACGGCTCATTCAACGTGCACCACAGCGGAACCCGATCATCTAGCGCGCGAATCATCACATCCGCATATTCGGCGAACCACTTCGCCGAGTCCGGGTTCGCCCACCCGCCGCGATCTTCAATTGCCTGCGGCAAATCCCAATGATAAAGCGTGGCCATCGGCCGAATGTCGTTCGCCGCCAGCTCATCGACGAGCCGCTTGTAAAAATCCAGCCCCGCCGCATTCACACGCCCCGTGCCATCCGGCAACACACGCGACCAGCTGATGCTAAATCGATAAGCGCGAATACCCAATTCACGCATCAGCGCGATGTCATCCCGATAACGCCGATAATGATCGCAAGCCACATCGCCGTGCTGGTTCTCAAATACCTTGGCCGCCGTGTGTGCAAAACGATGCCAGATGCTCGGCCCCGCCCCGTCCGCCAAGGGCGAGCCTTCAATTTGATAGGCGCTCGTCGCCGCGCCCCAAAGAAACCCATCAGGAAAAGTGTGGTCAGCCAATTGAGACGCCGCTGCAGAAAACCTTACTGGATCGGTCCCCCTCCCCTTCGATGGGGAGGGTTAGGGAGGAGTGAGCCCCGACTCTCGACTCAAAGCCGCACCACGACTTGGTGCACCTGACCATCACTCGCCATCGGCACGCTCGCCGAGCCATCTTTCACTTCCACGCGCCCGCCATCCAGCGTCGCGCTCGTGACCCCGCGCTCCTTGCCTTGCGGATTTTCAATCGTAATCTCATACCGCGTTTTGCCATCCGGCAACCGATATGTCAGCCGCGCCTTCGGCCACTCGCTCGAGATCGACGGGTGCATCACGATCGTGTCGCCATTCTCCGTCGAAAATCCAAGAATCGACTCCACGGCCACCCTGAACATCCACCCCGCAGACCCGGTGTACCAGGTCCATCCGCCACGTCCCACGTGCGGTGCCTCGCCGTACACGTCTGCCGCAACAACGTACGGCTCCGTTTGATAAACATCCGTCGCTGCTTTATCGCGAGTGTGCCAAACCGGCGTGATCATTCGCAGCAGTTCCACCGCTCGCGTGCCGCGACCAAGCTCTGCCATCGCTCGCACGAACCACAACACGCCGTGCGTATACTGCCCACCATTTTCGCGAATACCCGGCAGATAACCTTTGATGTATCCCGGATCGTTCGGCGTCTTGTTGAACGCCGGCGTCAGCAGACGGATCAAACCGGGATCTTCGCACACCAGCCGCTCTTCCGCAGCTTCCATCGCCATCCGCGCCCGCTCGTCCGAAGCCACGCCCGAGAGCACCGCCCACGCCTGCACCAGCGCATCGATCTGGCACTCATCGCTCTTGGCCGAACCCATTGGCTCGCCGTTATCATAATAATCGCGCCGATACCAGTTGCCGTCCCAGCCCGCCGTATCGAGCGCCTCGCGCAGCTTCTTGCGATACTCGCTGTATCGCTTCACGCGTGCTACGTCGCCGCGCGATTCGCAAATCGGCAACATCCGCTCGAGTGCGCAATCGATGAAAAACCCAAGCCAAACACTTTCGCCCTGTCCGTTGGCACCAACCCGGCTGAATCCATCATTCCAGTCACCGCACCCAATGAGCGGCAACCCGTTCCGACCAGTCGTCAGACCGCGATCAAGCGATCGGCAACAGTGCTCATACACGCTGGCCGTTTCGTTCGACAGTTCCGGCCTCAAATACGATTCTTGCTGGCCATCCTTGAGCAGTGGGGCCGTAACGAATGGCGTAACTTCATCGAGCAGTTTCGTATCACCCGTTCGCGCCACAAACTCCGCCGTAAGCAACGGCAACCACAACAGGTCATCCGAAAACCGCGTGCGAACACCGTACTCGGTATCGGGATGCCACCAGTGCAGCACATCCCCTTCCAAAAACTGTCGGCTCGCATGCCGCAGAATCTGAGCTCGCGTAATCTCCGGCCGCAAGTAAACCAGCGCCGAAGAATCCTGCAGCTGATCCCGAAACCCGAATGCGCCGCCCGGTTGATAGAACGCCGACCGCGCCCACATCCGGCAGCTCAAATTCTGATACGCAAGCCACCCGTTAATCAGGTAATCAAACTCGCGCTCCGGCGTCTCGATCTGGATCGCCGACAGAGTATCTCGCCAAAACTGCTGCGAGGCCGCTAATGAATCATTCACGCTCCGAATGCCGTCATATTTGGCAATCAGATTGCGAGCGCTACTAAGATCTGCCGACTCACCAAGCAAAAACGCGCACTCAAAAGTCTCACCAGCCGCCAGCTCGAACGAAACTTGCCAGGCCGCACACGGATCAAAGCCATGACCGACACGGCCATCAAGCTCATCCCCGGCAACCACAGCAGCCGGCCCCGCCAGCTCGCGATAGCGGCCCACAAATGCCGCCCGATCAGAAGTATGCGAAACTTCGCAGCGCCCAGCATCATCAAGCACCGGCGCCGAAAACGCCACGAACTCGCCATACAAATCGCGCTGCGGGTTCGTGGCAAAAATTGCGCGATTCACCGCGTTATGCGACGTCGTTACGTCGATGCTCGTTTCACTCGCCAGCCCACCCAGGGCCCAATGAGCGTACGAAAACAGCGACAATTGCCGCGGCCGACCGCTACGGTTCGCAACTTTCAACCGCACGACCTTTACCGGATCGTCGCGATCCATGAACATCGTCAGTTCTTGCGAAAGCCCGCGGCACTCGTGTTCGAACACGCTGTAGCCAAATCCATGCCGCGTGCGGTATTCGCCGCCCGAAGAGCTCGGGCCCGGCGTCGGCGACCAAAACTCGCCCGCTTCCTCATCACGAATCCAAAACGCCTCGGCATGCGGGTCGCATACCGGGTCGTTGTGCCACGCCGTCAGCCGATTGACCCGACTATTACCGGCCCAGGTATAAGTTGCACCTCGCTCGGTCACCAAAAATCCCGCACGTTCGTTCGCGATCACGTTCACCCACGGCATCGGCGGCAAATGCTGACCACCCTTGCCGTTGTCCCGGACCTCAATCACATACTCTGTTCCATTTGCGGTGAAGCCGCCGTAACCGTTGTTGAGTTCCAGCGTCCGTGAGTCCTTAGCAGCAGAGGATTTATTGACGACGCTCATCGACGCCGCCTTAAACCGCTGATTGCCAATTAGGTCTCCAAAATCAGAACGCACTGCTATCGCCGAATAACCATTCGACGCACTTGCTTCTCGAACTTCAGCGAGCGTCCGACGAACATCGGCCAAATTGGCGAGGGACTGCAACTGCTCGTCGATCGCTGCCCGATTTGGGCTCGCGCCCACTAAGAAAGCAATTTCCTGTGATTCCCCCGGTTCCAGCACGACGACGAACCGCAGGCTAGCGACTGGATCAAGCACTGCTCCACTGTCGCCGCCCAATTTGGCACCGGCTTCTAGCGCCTGCGGATTGCTCAGCGATCGCCCTCGACCGATGAACCGCATCCGATTCGTCTCGAACTCCAGGTCGCTTGGCAGATCGTCTCCAACTACCGAATGGGCGCCCCACAACTCGGTATCCGCATTGCTCCGCGGCCGCCGCCGCGCCAGCACCGCTCGCCGCTTCTCGCAATATTGCGTCTCCACAAATAGCTTTGAAAACGCAGGGTGATTCGAATCGCCGTCCTGCGAACCAAGCACCCATTCGAGGTAGCTGGTCACTTCAATCCGGCGCTTGGTGTCACCGTGGTTCGCTATCTGCAGTAACCGGATCCCCACATCGTGGCGCGGCGCCACAAAACACTGCAGCCGGCTTTCGATGCCACGGTCGAGCCGAGAAATCTCTGCAATGTTGTGCACCGCGCGAAATTCATACCGGCTCGGCACGACCCGTGTCGGCTGATACCCGGCAGACCACACAAAACCGTCGTCCAGATCGCGCAGATAAAAGTGCACCCCGTCCGACTCGGCGACTTCGTCGCCACTCCAACGGGTAATCGCAATATCCTTCAAGCGTGCATAACCGCTGCCGGCTTCGCTCATCCGCACCGAATAGCGACCATTCGAAAGCGTAACGATCTGCGGCGGCGCAAGCGCATCCGCGCCGCTCTCCGGCGTTTTTTTACGTTCGACATCAACAGGTGCGAGCTTCATGATCCCGTGCGAAAAAAACGGTCAGCCCCAGGTGACCGAAAGCGCTTTCACCCCAGTAGTTTCAGTGTAACTAGCACACCACGTTATGGCGAGTACTTCGCTCGAATACTCCATTTCTTGACTCCTTCGGCCCGGATTCCGCTTCTTCCGCGTGTTTGGACCTCCGCTAACGTCCAAGTCCGCGAATCAGAACCTTCGTTCGACCTATCAGGCCGCGCCACTTACGACCGTGCGAACGCGCGATCGATCCGGTCGTCCGTCCGCGGAACGAGATCATTCCCGAGCGAAGCCCGCCTCCGCGATTCGTCCATGTCCCCGTGGACGCACATCCGACCCGACGCTTATAAGAAAGCTGAAAGAATCGTCGTCACCACGTTGACCGGCGTGCTTCGATCTGCGCTCATCTCGGGCATCGGTGGACAGCCCCGACTCTTCTCAAGGACTCATTCATGTCGACTCCCGAGCGGCACGAGGCGATGACCGAAGGCAGCTTCGCCACGGAGTCAGTCTCCGCACGCCACGAGACCGCGGCCCAAGATCGCATCCCTTGGAGCCAGCTGATCGCCTACGGCATGGGTGGTATCATCCCCGTCGCCATCTTCAACATCGCCGGCCAACTCATGGGCCTGCTCGGAAACATCTCGCTCGGCCTCAGCGCCTTCTGGCTCGGCACGATCATGATCATCCCACGGCTGTGGGACGCTCTTGCCGACCCAGTTATCGGCCACTTATCCGACAACGCCCGTACACCCTGGGGCCGCCGTCGCCCGTTCATCCTTATCGGCGGCATCGCGACCGCCGTCAGCTTTGTCGCGATGTGGTGGGTTCCGCGTAGCGAAAGTTTCAAGAATCTGTTTCCTTCCACCAGCGCGTACAACTGGTTCCAACTGGCCTACATCCTCATCGGCCTGCTGATATTCTTTACCTCGACCACGATCTTCGAAATCCCTCACGGCGCGCTCGGCATGGAAATGTCTGGCGACTACCACGAGCGCACGCGCCTTTTCAGCGCGAAAAGTTTTCTCGGCAACCTCTTCGCCATGGGAACACCGTGGCTGATCTTTCTCGCAGGCCTCAGTTTCTTCCGCGGTCCCAGTGGCGACCTCACCGAGGGCATGCGCTACGTTTCCATATTCGTCGCCGTTGCGCTGATCCCCATGACCGTATGGTGGTTCGTCGCGCTCAAAGAACCCGGCTTCGCTGTCGCCAAGCAGCAGCACAAATCCACCTTCTGGAAAGACATGCGGGCGACCGTCAGCAATCGCACATTCATGAGCCTGGTGATCATCGTTTTCACGCTTGCGATGGGCTTCAATTTCGTCGCCCTGTTCAATTATTACATCACCATCTTCTATATTTTCGGCGGAAATGAAGTCACCGCGGGCCGGCTGCTAGGCATTAACGGTACCGCATGGGCCGTGACCGGCCTGGTCGCGGTCTTTCCCCTCAATTGGCTCAGCAAAAGCCTGGGAAAGAACCGCACGCTGCTGATCGCCATCCTCCTGATGTGCGCCGCCCAGCTCTCGAAGATCGCTTGCTACAACCCCGCCCACCCTTACCTGCTTCTGATTCCCACCATCCTTCTCTCCGCCGGGATGTTGATGTTCTTCACCCTCGGCTCCTCGATGGTGGGCGACATCTGCGACGAAGACGAACTCAAAACCGGCACCCGCTCCGAAGGCAGCTTCTACGCAGTCTTCTGGTGGTTCATCAAAATGGGATCGGCGTTCGCCAGCTTCGTCACCGGCGTGCTGCTCGTGTTCACCACCTTCGACGAATCTCAAAACGTGGCCGTCGATGCCATTAACGGAAACGTCGCCGCCATCAAAGCCGATTACGAAGCCGGCGGCGGGGAAAAGAAAATAGCCGAGCGGCTCGATAAATCCACCGCAATGGTCGACAAGCTGCGGCAACACTTAGAAGAGCGCCTGGCTTCGTATCCGTCTCAGGCCGAACACATCGCACTACTGATCGACCGCGTAAACGCGGTTCGTGCAGAAGTCGCGACCCTTCGCGCCAAGCACGTAGATAAAACGCCAGATATGACTGACGACGTGACGAACGAAGTCGAAGCGATTCTGGATAAAGTCGCGCTGCTGAAGCAACAGTCGCCCCATACGCTCTTTCGGCTTCGATTCATAGAAATCGGAACACCGCTTCTATTGAGCATCGTCTCGATCTATCTGACGCTCAGCTATCCCCTCACCGAAGCCCGCTGCTACGAAATCAAAGAACTGCTCAAACAGCGCCACGCAGAAAGCGGCGCCTAAGAATTCGGTGTGAAAACGAGCAGAGAACACCAAAGTCTATTATTCCTCTGTGTTCTCTGTGCCCTCGGTGGCTAATCCTTCTTCCCACCGCACCCACAAGAACTACGCACCACCAACTCCGCCTCAAGCGAAACCTTTTGTGGCGCCCGTTCCGGCTCAGCGATCCGCCGACACAATAGCTCGATCGCCGTGGCCCCCATTTTCGACATCGGCACATGTACCGTCGTCAACGGCGGCTGAATCATCTGCGCCACGCGCGTGTCGTCGAATCCGACGACCGCCAGCTCCTTCGGCACCTCGACGCTCTTCGCGTTCGCCCCGGCAATGATTCCCGCCGCCATCTCATCGTTCGCCGCAAATACAAAATGCTGCGGTCCCGCCCACGACTTCACCGTGTCGAGCGCCAGTCGATACGCCGACTCGTACGTAAAGTCCAAGTGGTACACGTCTTCCTTGTGAAACTTCAGCCCCGCGTTCTTGAGCGAATCTTTATAAACCTTGTAACGCGCCTGCGTATCAATATTCGTCTCTAAACCGCCGACGAAGAACACCCGCTTCGCGCCGCAATCTTTAAGCAAGTGATCCATCATCGCCTGCGCGCCCTGCTGCTGATCGATGATCACCGCATCATGCTCAACGCCTTCAATCTCATCATCCAATACGACGATCGGCACGTTAAGCTGCGCGAGCGTCGGCCCCACACCCGCCACCATCGTGTCCGAAACCATCATCGCCAGCCCATCCACCAGGGCATGCTGACCAATCGCCGAGAGCCAACTCTCCGCATCATCTCCCGGCATCGCCGAAGAAATCAGCAGGTTATGACCCATCTCGCGAGCTTGAACGTTCGCCCCGCGAATGATTTCCGAATAGAACTCGCCATGCAAGTCGGGCAGCACAAGCCCGACGATGCCGCTTTTCCGCAGCATCAGCCCGCGGGCAAACGCGTTCGGTCGATAGCTCAGCTCCCGAATCGCAGCCTCGACGCGCTTACAAGTCTCTTCGTTGACGAGCGCACGCCGATTAATCACACGCGAAACCGTGCTAATCGAAACGTTCGCCAACCGAGCGACGTCCTCAATAGACGCGGGCATAATGTGCCACCCCAAAACGACTTAGAGAGCCGCAAACTCAGCCTGAAACCGCTTCCCAAACGATACTCTTCCCAGCTTGCCACTGTCAATGTTGCCAACACCTCTAAGCATCAACGTGAACTATATTTCGAGGCGATTTTCGGAGCGAAAGTGCGAACCAAGCCATCCATAGGAGGGCGATAACATCGACCACGACTTTGCCGTAGAAGTCCACGGCCGACGAGCCTTGAAACCCAAAGAAAAAGACTCCGATCATCGTCAGCGTAGTGCCGTACAAGACAGCGATCGTATGCCAAACTCCCCACGTTTCGTGTGCGCAGAAACGTGGCAACAGCCCGACGATGATCGCAGCCAGCGCGACACCGATTCCCACCGCGGCGACTGGTGGAAACTCCGTCCAAATTCCAAACCCAAGCAGAATCAAAAAGTAAATCGCAACCGACGCAATTCCGCTGAACACAAACATCGCCGGCGGCCACGGTGGTCGCAAACCTTCACTTTTCTGCGCCAACGTTCGCGCCGCCGGCCCAATCGCCAACCAAATCAAAACCGCGATGACCGCAGCCGACACAATCATATAACTCGTCGGCGCAATGTATGGTTCAAGATGAAGCACCTTCTCGCGCACAATATGCGTCCACAAAAACCACGCCAAGAAACAAGCAGGCACAAATAACAGTGCAAGAATCGCCGCGCCCGCAGCATTCAGCCACGTCTCATCCCTTCGCTCGTAGAACACAAGCTCAACGAGCGCCACAGGAATGAACACCACGAAAATAACTTCGTACAACACGGCCCACGTTAGATAGACATAGTTCACACCAAACGCCCGCGCGTACTCCACGCCTTTGAGCTTAATGATGACCGGCGCCAACGAAGTTTGATGAATCAGCAACTCCTCCGACAACGACAACGCCACGGCCAGCAGCAACAAATTCGCCCAACCCAACTGCTGCCGCCGCACTAACGCCCGAACGACAAGTGCGCCGCCGCCCCAAATAATAAACTCGAGCGGAAACACGAAAATCGAGCTCATCCGAGTCGCGCCGGGCAGAACCTCGGCGATCATCGGGGCTGCAAACATCAGCGTCAGCCCCGGCAGCATCCTCCGAAATAGCGACTCTTTAACCGGCAGCTGATCAACCATCAAATCACTCGTAGCAGCGCGTAAAAAAGTCTAGTTCGCTGCGTCGGCTCGCGAATTGCCGGTTCGGCGAAAATAAATCCAAAACCCAATCGTCGTCGCGACGAAAATGACGTCGTACGCCGCCATCGCGAACACTTCCGCAAGCGTTTCATTCCCGGGTTCAACAACACCGCGCCACAGGCCCGGCGGCCCCTTCAACCCCAATAGCCACTGGCCGAAATTCCATGCTGCGTGCATGCCAATTGGCACCGCCAAACCGCGCGTTGCAATTGATGCCATGCCAAAGAGGAGCGATCCAACCGCAGCCCCAAACACCGCCTGTATCCAAGTCATCCCACCGATAAGATGCTCGAGCGCAAACACGGCCGCAACAATAATCTGCGAACTCCACACACCCAACGATCGCTCCACAGTCCGCAGCGGATACCCATGAAATGCTAATTCCTCGCGCATCGCGAGCGACAGATACGCGGCCAGCGCGATGGCGACCCCGGTGAAATCAGCGTCCGGCTCCCACTTCCACCGCACGTATCCACCCGCTGCAGACACCAGCGCCCACACTGTCACAATGACGGCCCCAATAGCGAGCCCAACTAGCAGCCGGATCGGCGTCCACCGAACCATCAACGCCCCCACATCCGCAAGCGATACGCTGTCCCACCGCACAAAGAGCGCCGTCAACCCAAAGGCCACGACACTCGTCGCCATTCCCAACCAAAACACGTCGCGATTTTCAATCGCCTTCGGAAACCGCCCGGAAATGATCGCTAGCGCCACCGCGCATGCGAACATGAACAGAATCACGCGTATTAGTACGCGCCAAGTTTTAGTCGCCGATGTTCCATCCGCGTCCGCCATTTCAAACCCTCGACCTACCCTGCCAGATTTCGACCCTGGCAGCAGCTTATTACCACAATTCGTTGAATCTCAGCGAATTGCTATGCGGCCGCAATAGCCACTCAAGTACAATGAACGTCGGACGGGAGATCCTCTCACACTGTCCGACCACGGCCTCTCTGGTCGATTCCCCTTCCGACGGCGCCCTAACTTCTATCGCGCCGCGCTCCTCTTCTCGAAGGGATCGTTCTATGTTCGGACGTAATGAGAATAACGACAAAGCGCTGCAGAAAACTGTCACCCAACGACTGCAACGTGCCAGCTCACAAGCCGGACTCTCTGCTTCCGTCCAAAACGGCAGCGTCACATTAACCGGTAAGCTTCATTTCGAAAACCAACGTACGCCCATCGTCAAAGCAATGCGCAGCGTGGCGGGTGTGCGCAGTGTAATCGACCAACTCGTTTCGCCCCCCAAAGTTCGGCCCATGCATCCACAGCAGAACGCCCACCGCCCGCCTGCACCCGCGGAAGCTGCCAGCCCGGATGCGGTGGAACAAGCGGCCGACAATGTCGCGCCAGAGCCACCCCTCCCGGCGGGCGAAATTGGCGTGCCGTCGGCTAACGGGTAATCTGCCGCGGCTTTCCGTTCACACTTCGGTCACTCGGCATTTTCCCTCTCCGTGACCTCCGTGCCTCCGTGGTTATTCCGAACCCATTCGCACCCGCCCATCCCCGCGTTACGATATAGGGACCCCATTCGGTTTGGCCAACTTTCTCACGAGGGTTCCCTATGGCGACGGTCGTTTCCAATCTGCTTCCCGAGGTCGATACCTTCCTCGAAAAATCGCTCCAGCGTCCGCTCGTCGGCGGCAAAGAAGCCGAAGCCTCCGACGGCAGCACGTTCGAAACGCATGACCCCGGCTCGGGCGACATCCTCGCCACCGTGCCGAACTTCACCGCGAAAGATGTCGACGCCGCCGTCGCTGCCGCCCAAAAAGCGTTCGACAAATCCGGCTGGGCTACGATGGCCCCCAACGAACGCGGCGTCCTCCTTCATCGCCTCGCCGACGCCGTCGAAAAACGCATCCCGATCATCGGCCAAATCGAAGCGCTCGACGCCGGCAAACTCGAGCCGCACGCCCAAGGCGACGTCGCCAACTTTGTCGCTACCATTCGCTACTTCGCCGAAATGGCCCAGCACATCGCCCGCCGCAACGCCCTCGCGGTAAAAGGCCACGAAGCCTGGACCATGCGGCACCCCTGGGGCCCCTGCGGTTTCATCTTCCCCTGGAACTTCCCGTTCCTTCTCATCGGCTGGGGCATTTCGCCCGCCCTTGCCGCCGGTAACTCGGTCGTCATCAAACCGGCCGAGGACACGCCTCTCTCCGCGATCTACTTGAGCCACCTCGCGAAAGAAGTCGGCATCCCCGATGGCGTCATCAACGTCGTCACCGGCACCGGCGAAAAAACCGGCGCTGCCGTCTCGCAGCACAAAGGCTTCAAACGCATGGGCTTCACCGGCTCGCCCGAAGTCGGCCGTATGGTCGGCGAAGCCTGCGGTAAGAACCTCATTCCCGTGAAACTGGAGCTCGGCGGCAAAGGCGCTGCCGTGGTCTTCGAAGACGTCGACGTCTGCGACACCGCCGCCAAACTCGTCGGCGCAATCACGTTCCACAGCGGCCAAGTCTGCTGCGACGCCACCCGCTGGCTCGTCCACAAGAACGTGTACAACGACTTCGTCAGCGAATGCTCGAAGCTCATCAAGCAGGTAAACGTCGGCTACCAAATGGACGGCACGACCCAAATGGGCCCGGTCGTCAACGAGAAGCAACGCAAACGCGTCCTCAGCTATCTCGAAAAGGGCGTCAAGGAAGGCGCCAAGATGATCGTCCAAGGCGGCCCCGCCGAAGTCTCCGGCAAGACCGGCCACTACGTCAAACCCGCCCTCATGGAAGGCACACTCGAAAACGTCGCCGCCAAAGAAGAGATCTTCGGCCCCGTAGCATACCTCGCCAAATTCGATAGCGAAGACCAGGCAATCGCGATGGTCAACTCGACCGACTACGGTCTAGCGAACAGCGTCTGGTCCACCGACCTCAACCGCTGCTCCCGCGTCGCCGAACAAATGCGAGCCGGCAACTCCTGGATAAACGCCCACAATTTGTTCCCCCACGGCGTGCCCTACGGCGGCATCGGCAAGAGCGGCCTCGGCGGCGGCGTCAACAGCCCCGAAACCCTGTTCGACTACTGGCGCAGCGTAAGCTGCGTCCGTCCGCTGTAAACCGCACGGCCAAATAAATCCCACCACGATGGCAACCGCATCGCTTGCGGTTTAGCTCAACCTCCGCGCGCTGCGCACCGGTGCAGCGCGCTCCGCCTATCCGCGCGTGCGCTCCAATCCTTCGATGAAAACGCTCACCCTAATTCTCGCATTCTTAGCCACCTCGCTCGTCGCGATTTATTCGCGTGCCGAAGAGACCGGCTACCCGCCCAAAGTTTCGCGGGAAGACCTAGAGCACCGCATCAAAGAAATGCCGCACGGCCACCCGCGCCTCCTCACCACGCGCGATCAACTCACCAACCTCTCGAAATCCGTCGACACCGACCCTCTCCGTCGCGCACTCGCCGACTCCATCCTTCTTGAAGCGGACAAACTTCTATCCACCTCACCAGTCGAGCGCAAACTCATCGGTCGACGCCTGCTCGATAAATCTCGCGCCTGCCTCGAGCGTGTCCTCCTCCTCTCAACCGCGTACTACCTCACGAACGACAAAAAATACGTCGACCGCTGCCGCGAAGAAATGCTCGCAGCCGCCCACTTCAGCGATTGGCACCCCGACCACTTCCTAGACACAGCCGAAATGACCTGTGCCCTCGCCATCGGTTACGACTGGCTCTACGACCAGCTCGACGAACCGACACGTAAAGAAATCCGCGAAGCCATCGTCCAAAAAGGTGTCCGCATTCCCTACGACACAAAGCACAACGCCTGGCAGCGCATGACTAACAACTGGGGCCAGGTCTGCCACGGCGGCCTAACGCTCGGCGCGCTTGCTGTTGCCGAAGACGAACCCGAACTTGCCGCGCATACGATCGACGACTCACTCAAAAATGTCGTCCTCGCAATGGCCGCCTACGCCCCCAACGGCGGTTACCCCGAAGGCCCCGGCTACTGGTCCTACGGCACCAGCTACAACGTACTCCTAATCGCCGCCCTCGAATCCGCGCTGGGCACCGACTTCGGCCTAACCAAAGCGCCCGGCTTCGATCACACCGGCGAGTTTCCCGCCCTCGCCTGCGGCCCCTCCGGCCTGTTCTTCAACTACGCCGACGGCGGCGAGCACCGCGGCCCCGAATCAATTCGTTTTTGGTTCGCCGACCGCTACCATCACCCCGACTGGCTCCGCAACGAACGCGACCTGTGGCAGCAAACCGCAGACAACATCAAAGCCGGTCGCCCCGCCGGCCTCCACTTCGCGCCTCTCGCCCTGCTCTGGATGCAGCCACCGGCAGACGACGTCAAACCCGAAATGCCACTCGCTTGGCAAAGCAAAGGCACCGTCCCAATCGTCCTGCTGCGCAGCTCGTGGGACGACGCCAACGCCACATTCGTCGGCCTCAAAGCCGGCTCCCCCGCCGGAAACCATGGCCACATGGACGCCGGCTCCTTCGTCCTGGATTCCGACGGCGTCCGCTGGGCTTCCGATCTCGGCATGGAAGATTACAACGCCATCGAACAGCGGCACATGAATCTCTGGAGCTCCGCACAAGACTCCGACCGCTGGACAATCTTCCGCCTCAGCAACTTCGGCCACAACACACTCGTCATCGATGACCAGCTCCAACACGCCGCCGGCAACACCGCGATCACACAATTCTCCGACGACCCAAAACACCTTTTCGCCATCGTCGATCTAACGCCCGTCTACAAAGACCAGGTGAAATCCGCGCGCCGCGGCATCATGGTCCTTCCTACTCGCGAGGTCCTCATTCGCGATGAGCTCCACGGCCTCAAACCGGGCAGCAAAGTCCGCTGGCAGATGATCACACACGGCACGCCCGACGAACTTGGCAAACCCCAAGTCACGCTCCATGAGCACGACAAGCAGTTGAAGCTGACACTAACAAAGCCAGAAACGTACACCTGGACACAAATCGACACCGAAAAGCGCCGCCACGAATGGGACACCCCGAATCCTGGCACCCGCATGATCGCCTGCGAGGCCATCGCTCCCGACTCAGGCGAGCTCACGTTGGGTGTCCTGGCAACGCCTGGTTCTTGCGAGAAGTCCGTCGCCAAAGACTTCATTCCGAAGTGGCTCAACGAACTGCCAACGACTCAGAAGGAATCGCAATAACGCGCGAGGGCCGCGTTCGTTACTGCATCCAAGTCAACAGCTGAATCACCCCCAGCACGATCCCCATGAACACGACGATCCACAGCGCAAACCGCGCCGCGTGATTGAGAATCGCCCCCATCTCTTCGTGCCGCGTCGCCGCGCACACCAGGCTTACGCTCGTTACCAGCGGAACCGCATACCACAGCCGCACGATACCGACCGCCGCCAACAGGCAACTCGACATGCTCGGCGCTTGTTGCAAAAGGTGGATCATTACGTTTTCCCGGTTTGTTCCCCGCTGTCTACCTCCGGTGCAATGACCAGCGGCCCTCCATACGCATCGAAAATCACGAGCACGTTGAGCAGCCCGGCGATCACCGTGAAGACCGTGCCGATATCAAAATACTCACCCAAATCGTAGTTCCATTTGGACAATTCGTCCGGACTGGTAACCACGTGATTCGGATCCGAAAGATCCGGCGACTGCATCAAGTTCGGTTGGTCCAACGGCGGAAAATCATACGGCGGCCGCATGAAGTTGCCGAACGGCTCCTTATGCTCCCGCATCCGCGCCCGTTGCACGATCGCCGGCAGCGCCGGCAATCCGACACCCACCTGACAAATATATTGCCACCGATCCAGAAACTGTCGCGAGAAAACATCCGCCGTCGACGCGTACACCACGCGCCCGCCGCCAATGTACATGCCGTAGATAAACGTGCCGACAATGCACACAAAGAACAAAATCCCTTTGCCCGTCCGACCCTGATAGATGTGCCCCGCTCCCGGGATCAACCAGGCCAAGAACGCCGCCACCCGCGGATCTTTCAAATCGATTTCCAACATCGATTCGTTGCTTTCACTGGGGGTGGTAATAATTTTTTCCATGGCGATCGCTCAAACCAAACGCATCATTCGACGGCAGTCGCGACGACGCTCTGCCGGGCCTATATTCTAGGACACACCGTCACCCGTTCCAGGCCAGTTTCGAGCGTCAGCGTCGTTCCAACTTCGCTCTACACGTAATTCGCCGGCCAAAAAACTTTCTTAGACAGGATGAACGGGATCAACAAGATAAAACAAAATGCTTCGCGCCGCGCGCAGAATTTCATCCTGTAAATCCAATTAATCCTGTCAAAAATCGCGGTCGAATTCAGATACCGCTCACTGCGAAGCTTCCGGCTCGCCAATCTTCCGCAGATACTCGGCCAATTGCGCCTGGAGATCGAGTAGCTGCTGCCACTGCGTCACATCAATCTGAAAATGCGACGCCCCCTCCGGCAGCACGGCCGATTGCACGAGCGTCCGGCTCTGCAAATGAAGAAATTCAAAAATCTCCGAAAGCTGCGCCGCCTGACCCGGGCTCAGACCGCTCGGCAATTCCGGCGCCGACGGAATGTGGAGCGTGCTGTGCAAGCTGTCCGACGCGCCCCATCGCAATTCGAAATCCAGCGACTCCGGCCCGTGATCACCCTCGTCTTTATCTGGCGTCAAATCATCCGTAACGCTCAGCCCGTTCTCGCGCAGCTCGTCCAATCGCCCGACGATCTGATCCTTCGTGCCGTACAACAAAATGCTGCGCCCCACGGCAATCACATCGCCAAATTGCAGAATGCGAAGTTGCACGTCTTCGCCATTCACGCGCGTGCCGTTCGTGCTCTCCAAATCCGTGAGCACGAGCTTACCTTGATCCTCTTGGATCTTGATGTGGAACCGGCTGATCCGCTCATCATTGAGTTGAACCGTGTTTCCCTCTTCGCGTCCGATCGTCACCGGAGTGTTCAGATGATCAAACACGCGGCCACGGTCAGCCCCGTCCAGAATTCGCAACGTTACGTCAGCCATCGATAGTGTCACACATGCAGGTAAGCGTCACGCGCTTGCGTACGTTGCGCCATCTTGCGCCAGAAAAGGCCAGCAGCGTCGAATAGAAGTTCCGTGGAGCTCTAAAAAGGTTATCGCGTAGAACCGTCCCTCGGCTCCCCAACTACTGCCTACAACTCCATTCTGCGCAATAAATGAACCCTTCGCAACCAGCCGAAAATAGTGCTCATCTCGCTCCTCAAGATGCTCTCCTTCAGCGCGGCGAGAGCCCCACCTTAGTGCCGAAAATGCCGATGCCCCGTGAAGATCATCGCCATCCCATGCTGGTTGCAGGCCGCGATCACTTCCTCATCGCGACGCGATCCGCCCGGCTGAATGACAGCCGTCACGCCCGCCTCCGCCGCCCGGTGAATCGAATCCGCAAACGGGAAAAACGCATCCGAAGCCAATACCGATCCCCGCGACCGATCCCCCGCTTTTTTGATCGCAATCTCGACCGAATCCACCCGGCTCATCTGCCCCGCCCCCACGCCGACTACCATCAAATCCTTCACCAGCACGATCGCGTTCGACTTCACATGCCGGCACACCGACCACGCTAACCGCAAGTCGATTTCCTGCTCTTTCGTCGCCTTGGCGTCAGTTACCGCCTGCCACAGCGCATCGTCATCGCGCTGATTATCCGCCGTCTGGTACAGCATCCCGCCGCTGACTTGCCGAAATTCCCGCTCACTACGCGCCGGAACCATCATCTGTTCCAGGCTCAAAAGCCGCACGTTCGCTTTCCACTTCGGCTTCGTCGTAAGAATCTGGAACGCCTCTGGCGAAAACTCCGGCGCCACAATCGCCTCGACGAACCGATTTTCATCCGCCAAAAACTCCGCCGCCACCGCATCCACAGGTTCGTTGAATCCCAACACCGACCCAAACGCACTCACCGGGTCGCCGTTCCAAGCCCGCTCGACTGCCTCGCCAATCGTCTCCGCCCCTGCCGCGCCGCACGGATTGTTATGCTTGACCACCACGACGCTTGGCATCGGTAGCGACCGCACCATCGCTAGCGCGCTGTCCAGGTCCAGCAGGTTGTTGTACGACAACTCCTTGCCGTGCAGCTGCTTTGCCCGCAACAGCGACCCCGCGGCAGCATCGCTCGCCGCGTACACCGCCGCCGTCTGATGCGGATTTTCCCCGTACCGCAAGGTCGCGCTTCGCCGCAGCGAAACTTGAACCGTCTCAGGAAACTCATCACCCGCAGGCGCCTGTAGCCCGCTCGGCTGTCCACCTCCGTGCAGCTCTGCGAAGTAATACGCAATCGCCGTGTCGTACGACGCCGTATGCGCGAATGCCGCGCCCGCCAGTTCGCGCCGCAGCTCGGGCGACGTCACTCCACCGCTACGAACCTGCTGCAGAATCGCCCCGTACTGATCCGGACTGCACGCGATCGTCACGAAGGCGTGATTCTTCGCCGCCGCTCGAATGAGCGTCGGCCCGCCGATGTCGATATTCTCAATCGCTTCGTCGACCGTCACCCCCGGCTTGGCGACCGTCTCCCGAAACGGATACAGGTTCACCACCACCAGCTCAAACGGCACGATCCCCTGGCCCGCAATCGCGGCCATGTCGGCTGGGTTATTCCGCCGGCACAAAATCCCGCCGTGGATTTTTGGATGGAGGGTTTTGATTCGCCCGTCCATCATTTCCGGAAAACCGGTATAAGCGGCCACCTCCCGAACCGGTACTCCCGCCTCTTCCAAATGCTTCCGCGAACCCCCGCTCGCGTAGATCTCAACTCCTGCTGCCACAAGGCCTTGGGAAAATTCCAACAGGCCCGTTTTATCACTGACGCTCACCAGCGCCCGCTCGATTTTGGGCGAGGTTATAGCCACTTCGAATTCCTTAAAAATATTTTTTAGATTCTGCGAACCACCGAAACTCGACCCGCGTATATCGGGTTAGAAGCAAGAGTGGCGATGGTGACTCCCGCCCAAATTTGTCACCGTCGTCGCAGTGCTGCTTTGGCCGGTAGCACCCAGCCGCGGCCAAAATAGCACCTCTCGCCGTCCCTTTCAACGTGCGCCTCGGGCCACCGTCCCCCCCTCAACCCGGGGCCGAGTCACAAAGGGACGGCGTTTTTTTTGCGCTGATGGTTTTTTTGACCCATCAAACTTTCTCGCGCACCGGTCCCTGCTTCGTTGCGCGAACGCGTCCCAATCTCGCTTGCGGTTTAGCTAAACCATCCCACGTAACCCGCACCAATTTTCTTCGCTCCGCTATCGCAAACCCATCACGCACCCACTGCGTAGTAACTCCAGAACGAGAACACCTCGCAGAAAAAATCGCCGATCGCAAAACCAAGTTTCGCCCTCGGCCCCGGAAGTCTGCAAGCTCGCTCCCAATCGTGAGCCGGTCATTACGACGGACCGGCATCTAAACGGCACGAAGCCAACAACGCTCGACCTCGCTGGTCATGGTCACGCAACGTGCACGGAAGCCTGCGATGTCACGAATCGGGTTCAGGAGTAGTTGGCCATCTCGCGGATTGCTTGACATTGCTACACCCGCGCAACATGATCGGTTTGTACCGTTTATTCCGTTAACTTGGTGCTCGAACACCTGACGGACAACAGGCATAACCCTTCAGACAACGCCGCACGTTAGAACCAAAGACTTTGGCTCTAACGTTACCTACCGAGCAATTGGCGTGCTCGAGTGCGGTTAACGCAACGTGTAGCGGGACTGCCGTCAAAGCGACTCGCGTCCGGAAGAAAAGCCCCCAAGCTTTTTTTGACCACGCCTTAATCGTGTTCTATATTCCTTTGGCCACCTCTCTCAGACCCACCGAACGCGCGCTCGTTCGGCGTGCTGCACGGCAGCAGCTCGACGGCGCAAAACAGGAATCTACGATGCGACCCCAGGTCCCCGCCTTATCGCGTCTGCTGGCAAAGTTTACCACCCTCTGTTTGTGTACCGGGCTCGCCTCGGTCGCTTTCAGTCAGAATCAGCAACAGCCAGCGCTCCCCGTGGCGCTCCCTGCTGCCGGCGCTGCCGAAACCGCGATCGCGAACACGCTCGAAACCGGTCACACGCTCGAGCAAAACGGTAAATGGGCCGACGCCCTCACCAAATACGAAGAAGCCCTCCACGAAACGCCGGAAGAACCACGCCTCCAAGCCCGTTTCGACGTCGCCCGCCTCCACTACAGCCTCGACCAGCGTTACGAAGATCGCAGCTTCCGCGATTCGCTCCGCACGCTTACCCCCACCCAAGCGCTCGACCAATACACCGACCTCTTGAGCAAAATCGAGGCTCACTACTACACCGACCCGCCATGGCAAACCATGACCCAACGCGGTGCCTCTGCCATGGACATCGCCCTGGCCAATGAAAACTTCCTCCGCAACCAAGGCGTTCGCGTCCGCGGCCAACAAATCGAACAACTCCGCAATGAAGTCGTTGCCCTTCCCGGCAAGTACGCGATTAAATCCGGCAAGGACGCCTCGGCCGTCGCTTCCCAAATCGCTCACCTGATTCGCACCCGAGTCGGTATCAGCGAAACCGCCACGCTGCTCGAATTCACCTCCGCCGCCGCCGGTGGCTTGGATCACTACTCCGCGTTCCTCACCGCCGATCAGCTCCGCGACATCTACTCGCAAATCGAAGGCAACTTTGTCGGCCTCGGTGTCGAGCTCAAAGCCGACCAAGGCGCACTGTTGATCGTCCACGTCATCCCACACAGCCCCGCCGAACAATCTGGCATCCACGAAGGCGATCGCATCACCGCCGTCGACGGCCAACAAACCAAGTCGCTCTCCACCGACGAAGCCGCTTCGCTCCTCACCGGCGAAGAAGGCAGCACCTGTCGCGTGACCGTAGCCTCGCTTGGCCAGGCACCGCACGACATCTCGGTCCGCCGCGCCAGCGTCGATGTCCCCAGCCTCGAAGGCGTGAAAATCATCGACCCCGTGAAAGGCGTCGCCTACATCCGTATCCCCGCTTTCCAAAAGACCACGCCGACTGATCTCGAAAACGCTCTCTGGGACCTCCAGAAACAAGGCATGCAGTCTTTGGTTCTCGACCTCCGCGGTAACCCCGGCGGCTTGCTCACCGCGAGCGTCGAGGTCGCCGACAAGTTCATCGCCGATGGCCCGATCGTCTCGACCCGCGGCCGCAGTGAACCGGAAAACTTTAGCTACCGCGCTCACCGCCCCGGCACCTGGCGTGTTCCGCTCGTCGTGCTGATCGACGGCGACAGCGCGAGTGCCAGCGAAATCTTCGCCGGTGCGATCAAAGATTCCGGCCGCGGTAAAATCGTCGGCACCCGCTCGTACGGCAAAGGCTCCGTCCAAGGCATCTTCCCGCTCGGTAAGAACGGTGCTGGTGCTCGCCTCACGACCGCGAAGTTCTTCTCGCCGAATAATCACCCAATTGCGAACGTTGGCGTGTCGCCCGATATCGACGTCCGCAACCTGGCGAACGTCGCCAGCGACGGCTCCGCCACCGCAAACCACTACCTGGTAAACTTCCGCCCCTCGGAAGGTGCCACGGCTTCAACAACGAACGGCGTCACCGCCCCAGCCGCAACGCCCGCGAGCACGCCCGACAAAGATCGCGTCCTCGACATCGCCGTCGGCGTCGCCCGCGAAATGCCCCCGGTACAACTCTAACGACTAAGTCGTAGCTGGATTCGCAAGAATCCGGCCCCAACCGCATCCTGATTCCCTCCGGAACCCTCGACGAAAGTCGGGGGTTCTTTTTTGCGCCGCATCCAAAATCAGGAGGAAGCATCAGCGTCGTCGACCCCAGCCCATTCGAGCGCCCTCCGCCTGTCGGAAAACGAACGACCCTGAATGACTTTGCCATCGCGAAACGTGTATACATCCGCAAGGGGTCCTTCGCGCCATTCCGACTCGTGCTTCAGCCGCGCTCGCACATCAACGAACACAATGACCTTTTCGCCAGCGGCGACGAACTGCACAGGCTCGCAACTGCCTTCGGCCCACATCGCTCGCGCTTCACTGAAATGTCTCTCCACTACCTCGCGCCCGCGGTAGGTCCCGCTCATTGGAGACTCGACCGGATCAATCCACTCGATCTGCGGATCGAACGATTCGATCATGACCTGAATATCGTTCCGATTAAGCGCGGCATATAGTTCTCTCAACGTCTCAGTCTTGGCGGCAAAGGACGGCGACTCTTTACTCATATCCTTCTCCCACGAAACACTTGCACTGCCGACCCCTCTGCCACGATGCTGCTAACTGGCTCGCCCGTAAGATACTGAGCGAATGGTTCAATATAAGTTAATGCAACATCGCAGTCCCAATTCACATCAGTCGCCGTCGCCACTCGCCAAGTCGGATGAGCAACGCGATATTCGATCGTCCCACCACGTCGGTCGCTGGCGTATCCCCAATAGTGCTCCACGATGAACTCTTCGTATGATCCCGACGCTGGAACCTTAAGCGGCGAGCCGACTCGCGCTCCGAGCGCATTCCAAACGTGATTCCTGCGCCGCCCGACCTCGTCGACTTCTCGGCTACGCCATCCATATTCAACCCGATCGCCAACTTGCAGCTCTTCGCCGCGCATCTCAATTGCGTTCCGCATCCGTCGCGTCACGTAGTTCTCGTTGTAAAGTCCGTTCGCCACAATCGCGACCGCCCGTCGCGGCACAATCTCGCGCACAAACACCACCCCACGCCGCACCTCGCCACCAACCGTCCGTTTCACGTAATACCGCAAATTGACTTCATCAAACCGCGTATGCCCCGGCACCGGCACCCCAAAGATCCGCACCTTCTGAAACCGAAACCCCACCACGCTGATATACGCCTCGCCATCGTGCACATCCGGCTCCGTCCCCGCCGGCGCCAACCGCTCAATCTCCTCCACCGGCACGCGAAAATTCAGCAGTACCAGTTCCGTCCACCGTGCCGTTAGTAAAGGCCGTTCCGCCACGCTACATCCACCATTGGTTGACGGCCCACCGGCCGTATTCGATACTCGAAAGGTATTTTGAACCCGTTTTTCGCCGAAGGATAGCCGCCATGGCCCACGATGAAGATGACGATTTGTACGATGAAGAATTCGACTTCGTGGACGATGACGATGACGATGAAGATCTAGAGGAAGACGAAGGCGAAGAAGCGTCGGCCGAAGGCTCCGATATCGCCGACGAACCCGACGATGAGCGCAAGCCCGAGCCCCGTCAGCGGAATGGTGAACGTCCCCAACGACCCGAGCGTACCTCCGATCGCGCTGAACGGGCCGAACGTTCCACTGAGCGCCCCGAACGTTCCTCCGATCGTGCCGAACGCACGGAGCAGCCCGAGCACAAAGGCGAAAGTACGGGCGAAGAGGAAGAGCCCGTCGACGAATATGGCCGGCCAGAAACGCCGCCCGCCAACTACGTCGTCCACGTTTACGATCAGAAAAAATTCAGCCGCACGATCGA